>Ga0163153_10002210_pt1 | contig 29001 bp, 17 predicted proteins | sample OliLakLV19MP6IB1_FD_148629 | JGI IMG/M metagenome (GOLD analysis project Ga0163153, IMG submission 148629) | Freshwater microbial mat bacterial communities from Lake Vanda, McMurdo Dry Valleys, Antarctica - Oligotrophic Lake LV.19.MP6.IB-1 | ecosystem: Environmental > Aquatic > Freshwater >...
CGTTGGCTTGCAGCCCTGTCGCGTTGGTCACCAGCAGAAAGTTGTTCAGCGTCACCAGCGCGTTCTGGCCCGAGGCCGTCCACACCCCGCTGCCGCTGCATCGCTGCACCGTCACGTTGGCCAGACCGTAATCGTTGAACCGCGTGTCGTTGTCCTCAAACCGGATGCCGTCCACCGCATACTCCACCACGCAGTTGCTCAGCAACACGTCGCCCTCTAAAATACGAATTCCGTACCAATTGCCGGGCTGTGGATTCTGCGCACGACTGGTAAACCTGATGGGGGCGTCGGCATTGCCGCTCGCGTCGAGTCTGCCGCCATTGACGATGATTTCCACGCGGCTGTTGTCACTGCCGGAGGAGCGGTCATCGCCGCCGGCGACGCGCACCTGGGTTCCGGGCATAATCCTGAGTGATCCCGCGCTGGCGATGGTGATGTCGCCCGTGACTTCGATCACGCCGGACCATATCACCGCGTTGGTGATGGGGCCGGAGACAGGGCCGTCGGGTCGGATTTCCGCTGCCGAGACACCGAGTTGATAGGGTTGGCTCTGACTGTAGGCACCAAGTCCCGCCGGATAGCCATAGACGCGAATAAAATATTCACCGGACGACACGTTTCGCCGGATGGATTCCGCCGCCCCGGCCTGCGCGTAGGAACCCACCAGCCAGTCGCCATCCGGCCCGTAAAGTTCAAGGTCGTAGTCCAGACCGCTGGGCACCGCGAGCGTGAGATTCAACAGATTGTTCGTGGTCACGGTGACTTGAAACCAGTCCACGTCCGATGACGTGCAGATGAACCCGTTGGTGGTCGCGCCGAACGCCAGCGGGGTGGCGGTGAGCGAACTGTCGTTTGGCTCCATCGGATCGTTGCAGGATACGCTGGCCGATACGACGTTCAGCGTGGCGAGGCGGCTGGGCGTGGAGCCATTGGCGTCCGTGACGATGACGCGGTAGGTGTAGCCGTCATTCGCGAAGGAGACGGGCGAAGTGGTGTAGGCGGCGGCGGTGGCCCCGGAGATGACCAGTCCATTCCGCTGCCACTGGTAGGTGAGCGTACCCGTGCCGGTGGCGGCGGAGGTGAACATGGTTGTCTGCCCGAAAACCACGGTGGCATCGGCGGGTTGGAGCGTGAGGGTGGGGCCGGTCGGACTGGAGGATCGGACTTCGACGTTGAGGCTCTCGCTGGTGCGAGGAGGCTGGTTGTCAACGGGCTGCTGGACGACCAGGCTCCAGGTGCGGAGGGTCGTGCCGAAGTTGAAATCCACGAGGATTTCGTTGGGGGTGATGGACGCGGGTGTCACCGGAGTGGTGGTTGTGCCGTCGGAGAAAAGTACTTTATCGCTGACGCGAAACGCGCTGCCGCGCAAGGTAAGCCGTGTGGTTCCCACGCTGGCCACGACATAGTCCGGCGTCACGGAATCGAGGGCAAACTCCGGCGAAGTGACGGTGAAGTTGTGGTCGGCGTAATCGTAACGAACCGCGTTGTTGTTCAGACTGATGATCTTGGCCAGCAAATAGCGGGTGGTGCGGACATTCAGCCCGGCGGTGGAGATGGAGACGCTGCCGCCGACCACTTTGTCGCCGGTGCTGTCAAAGGTTTGCACCGAGATCGGGCTGGCGTTGCCGTTGTTGACGGGATTTGTGTCGGTGTCCAGGAACCATTCGACGCGCACGCCGCTGTCACGATCCTGATACTTGAAGCTGGCGGTGAGGTCGCGGCCTTGCGGGATGCGGTTGTTGGGGTAGGCGGGCGTTTGGATTTGGCCGATGTTGGCCCACTGAGCGCCGCCGCCGCGATCGGTGAGAAATCGAACACCCCTGCCGCCGTGCTCACGGGCTATGGCGTAGTTAAGTCGTTTGGCCACGCCGTCCGGCGCAAGACGGCTGTACGCAAAGCCGCTGGTCGAGCGCCGCGGGTGCGGAAAGTCATACCATTCATCGGTGATGTCAACGTAACCATCGGAGTCAGGAAAGTAAGGGTCAGGAAAGCTGGCGTCGTTGGGGATGGTACCGTGATACCAAGTGTGAACATCGGAGTGCTCGGTCGAACTGCCGACGCTGTCGAGAATATCCTCAGAGAAGCGGACGTCGTGTGATCCAGGAACGGATTGGCCGTTGAAGTCCAAGTTGCCGAAAAAGAGACCGTCCGCCAGCACATCCTGACGCCAGTAGTTGTCCGCAAAAACTACATTATCGTAAAGGCGCACGGGCGCGTCGGGCGCAAAACAATAGGCGGCGGAGCAACCGCCTGGGTAAATACCGTAGTCAGGCGAGGTCAACGGGTGCGGGTCGAGGGTGGTCAGGTGATCCACCCAGACGCCTGATTTGCCGAGCAGGTGAGCGGTCTCCAGCATGACGGAACCGCCGCGGCTATGCCCGATGAGATGAAGCGGACGAGACGACAGGGGTGAGTCGAGACCAATGGTGGAATAAGTCCGTCGCAAGAGCGCGGCAAGTTCGTAGGCAACTTGATCGGTGGTGACGCCGCCGGCATAGAGGTGATTGCTGAACAACGCCCAGTCCACAGTGATGACAATCTCGCTTTCAGGGTCGGCGCTGGCATTAGGTTTTCGCTCGATGGTCGAAGTCATTCCCGGACCAGCAGGAAAAATGCGGACGTGATACCAAGTGGAGTTCAAGCCTCGCCTTTGGGCTGCCTGTCGGACCGCTTGAGCCATCGTGTCCACCCAGTTCGCGTATTGCGGTTCTCCGAGGACAACAAATTCCTGCGGCTGCCAGCCGTGGGTGATGACAGTAACGCCGGCGGCGTTGGCAGAGTAAGGCCCGGCTGCAATGCTCATCAAAATGGCGAGTGGCCAACACCGCCACCTGTCACCAAAGAGTCGAAACTTGTTTGTTATAGCGTTGATTTCTTTTTTACGATTAGAAGCAGATGCACCTCACCCCGGCCCATTGACTCAGGCGCGCCCACTCGCTCGGCCCGCTGCGGGTCTTCGCCTCCGGCAAATTGGCTCCTTCGCACCCGCTCACTCGGCCTGCCGGCCTTGCCGTTTCGGCAATCCTTTTCGCCCCTTCCCGAGTGGCTTAAATCCTTTCGCCGCCTCCCAAGCGGCTCAAGTCCCCATCCGTTGCGGAGAGGGAGAACTGTGAGCCTGCGCATCTGCACAGTGGGCGCTTTTATTGAGCAAGTCCTGTTCATGGCTTCTTCAGTGGGAATGTTGTGGCTGGCTTTATCCCCGGATGCGCCCGCAAAAGCAAGGCGATTGTTGGAAGGAGAAACGCAGAGTTATGTCACAGCCGTCCCATGAGGGATGAAGAAAAAGGTTGGCGGGCGCGGGATTCCCGGCCACACGGTCGGGATGAAAAAGAAAACCCAACGTCCGCCAACCCGTTCCAAACTGCCCGTGCTCCGGCAGCTTTGCCATCTCATTCCGCCCCATCTCGTCGCCCAGCTGGCCCGCGATCTGGGCGCGGAAAAACTTGCCCGCACCTTCAGTCACTGGAGTCAGGTCGTGGCGCTGCTCTACGCCCAGCTTACCCACGCCATCAGTCTCAACGATGTCTGTGACAGCCTGCGCCTGCACTCGGGGCCGCTCTCGGCCGTGCGCGGGGCCGCTCTCGGCCGTGCGCGGGGCCACGCCGCCGAGCAAGAACGGCCTTTCCCACGCCAACAAGGAACGCGACCCCGCCCTGGCCGAGGCTCTGTTCTGGAAAATGCTCACCCACTTGCGCGGCCTCTGTCCGGCCCTGGGCGGACGCGCGGGCCGCCGTTGGGCCGGGCGCTTCACCCGCACCATTCACATCGTCGATTCGACGACGATCGAACTCATCGCCTCGTGTCTGGACTGGGCCAAACACCGCCGCCGCAAGGCTGCGGCCAAGTGTCATCTGCGGCTGGACCTGCAAAGTTTCCTGCCCCGCTTCGTCCTGCTCGACTCGGCCCGCCACGCCGACGGGCATCACGCGTGGGCCGTGTGCGCCGGGCTGCGCGCGGGCGAGATCGTCCTGTTTGACCGGGCTTACGTGGACTTCGCCCATCTGCTGGACCTGACGCAGCGCGGGGTCTTCTGGGTCACGCGGGCCAAGGAGAACCACCAGTTTCAGGTCGTGAAGAAGCTCCTGCGTAAACCGGCGGGGAAAATCCTGCGCGACGATCTGGTGTTGCTGGCGGTGGCGGTCACGCGGGCGCTGCACCCCCTCCGCCTGCGGCGCGTGGTCGCGCTGGTCGAGGTGGACGGGAAGGAAGTGGAGATGACCTTCCTGACCAATCACCTCGAGTGGGCGGCGGCCAGCGTGATCGCGCTCTACAAGTGCCGCTGGCAGATCGAGGTCTTCTTCAAACAGATCAAGCAGACGCTCCAGTTGGCGGACTTCCTGGGCAACAGCGCGCGCGCGGTGCGCTGGCAGGTGTGGACGGCGCTCCTGGTCTATGTGCTCCTGCGCTACCTGGCGGCGGTCAGCCAGTGGGGCCACAGCCTAGCGCGGCTCTGGGCGGTGACGCGCTCGGCGCTGTGGCTGCGGCTGGATCTGCGGGCGCTGCTGGAAAGCTATGGGACAGCGGGCGGGAGCTTCCGACTGCTGGGCGCGCCGGAACAGGCGTATTTGCCGGGAATAAGATGAGGCTGTGGGACAGCCGACCACGCGGAAACGCCGCGCGCACCGTGGCGTCATGAAAAGTTCTTAAACTCACTCAGCAAGAGACCGTCGTTTTCCTTCGGCCCGCCGAGGGTTCAGATCGCTTTTGCCCCGGTCGTGGGACGGGTGTGGAGTTATGTCGAGTTTCTGGACATTCCAGGCGGATGGGTTTCTTGGCATGGGAGGCAGACGGTGGACGTTCATCGTAGCCGCTGAGGTGATGAGGCGGGCGGAGTGCTGATCGCTGTGAACTGGCTGGTGTTCGTTTACGCGGTCGTCACCGGCCATGTCCTCGAAGCCAGCCTGGGCTACTTCATCAACCCGCTGTTCTCAGTCGCCCTCGGAATGGTTTTCCTGCGCGAACGTCTGCGCCCCTGGCAATGGGTTGCAGTTGCCATCGCCGGCGTGGCGGTTGCGAACCTCACCTTTCGTGGCGAACGCATCCCGTGGATTGCACTGTCGCTCGCCGTTTCATTTGGGCTCTACGGATTGGTCAGAAAGAAGCTGAACATCAATTCGCTGCACGGACTGCTGGTGGAAACGATCGTATTATTGCCGCTCGCCATCATAGGTCTGGTCTCTTTCCCATTGAACCAACCCACTCCCGGCACCCTCGGATTGCTTTCCTTCCTTGGCGTCATCACCGCCACTCCGCTGCTGTTCCTTGGCGCGGCATTGCGACGCTTGCCGCTCTCGACGATGGGCTTCTTGCAGTATGTCGGGCCGACGCTCCAGTTTCTCGTGGCGATCCTCGTCTTCCGCGAACCACTGGATCACGCCAAACTCGTCAGCTTCGGTTTATGTTGGGCAGGTATTGGGGTATATGTCGCCGATTCGTTGCGCGCACACACTGCCCAGCCAATCGCGGATCGACCGGAGTGAGTTCAATGAGCCAGCGGTCGCCCGGCAGACCGAAGGGACTTTGCTACGATGAAGTGCCGCGCGGGTTGATCACCGGCGGAGCCGGCTGGCCCAGCCATTCGGACATCGGACGTGACTCGCCGCATTGGATGCACGTCGTCACCGGAAATTGCTGATGACACTTCGGGCACTCTGAGCGCGTGGCAAACGTGTCGAATCGCGTGTGGCACACGTTGCAGGCCCAGAACGCTCCAATCAACGGCGGCGCCTGACAGGCGGGACATCGCACTCCCTCGTAGGCCGGCGCCTGCTCCACCTGACGCAGCAGCCTCGCGTGTTGCAGAGCCTTCCAGCAATTGAACGCCATGAAGGCGGCGAGCACACCGATCCAAAGCGAACCCGCATAGAACGCAATGCCCGCCAGGGTCGCCGCGCCCGCGAGACCAATCACCGTGGCGATGATGAGACTGCGCGCGCGGCCCACGGCAAACCAGAGGAGCGAACGGAGGATCTGCCCGCCATCGAGCGGATAGACCGGGAGCAGGTTGAACGCGAGCAGACCGCCGTTGATGTAAACGAGGGACCAGACGAAGTGACGCACGTTCGGCAGCGATTCCTTCAAGCCCATGGCATCGGCCGTCAGAGCCAGGCCGAGGGCGATCGGCAGGAGGATGAGGTTCACCAGCGGCCCGGCGGCGATGGACCAGAGGGTGGCACCGGGTCGTGGCGGCGGCGCGACGTAGGCGACACCGCCGAGCGGCCAGAGGACGATCGTGTCAGCCTGGCCACCGGTCTGGCGACAGGCCAGTGCGTGACCGAATTCGTGCAGCAACACGATGGCGAACAGCGCGAGGTATTCGGCGATGTTCCAAAACGACGACGAATACCGGGAGCCGCGGAGGTTGAACTCGATGAGTGCAACGATGAACCACGACCAGTGCAGATAGACTTGGATTCCGGAAAACCGGAACAGGCGAACGGCCCCTTTTTGCGTCGGCAACACCCGAACACCTTGAGCCAATGGCACGAACAAACCAAGCGCATTACCTGACGCGCAACCGTAACCCTGCTGGAACCCTCAGCGGTCGGGAAACAAACAGCGGTGGCCTTGCGCGTCACGGTGTCACCCATGTCTTCAACTCTTGGGGGGCGATGCCGCCGGTGCATAAGCACATGGCATTGGCTGGCAGCCGTCCGAATCCCGAACTCGTGGCCGCGCGGTTCCTGCTCAAGCCGGGCCGCAAACATGAGGACGCGGTGAAATCTTCTCAGCCCTACGACCAGACGAAGGAGATTTACCCGGAGGCACACGAGGCCGGGCGGGCGTTGATTCAGGAAGGCGAACGGTTCGAGCCACGGCGCAAGAGCTATGTCTACTTGAACAACCGACTTTATGCCGAACGCGGCATAACCGGCTGGAAGGAAACGCACTGTCGACGATTGAAGCGATGGTGGGGCTGGTGGCGGGAGCGTGAGAGACGGAGCGCACGAATTCGGACGGAGGATAAACACCAAACACCAAGATCCAAACTCCAAGCGGATGGCCGAACGGAAGGGAGCGAAGGTGATGCTGGAAGTGTTTATTCGCTAGGGAGCGATGCCGCGCTCGCGCAAGATCCGCGTATAACTCTCGTCGGCCTCGGCGAATTGTTCGGGTGGAACACGGTAGAAGAACGAGGCGTGAATCAAGCCATGAACGTCGTACCATCGAGGCAGGTAATGCTGCTCCCAGCGATGGTGCCAGGTGAGGTCTGCCGGAAGATACTCGTCCGGGACGACGTCCCGATCCGAATACAGGAAGAAGAGGCGGAGCAGATGCCATGTCCTTCCGCTGCCCAATGCCTGGTCGAGACCGTTCGCATAGATCTGGCCATGGAGGACGTGATACATGGCGAGTAGATCAAGGCGCGACGGTAAATCCGGCATGGCGCTGGAACGGTGCCTCGTCCGCACGGCAGCCTCCGCATCGAATCCGGTCGCTTTGACGTAGCGCTCGCCATCGAACCGGAGGGCGCACGCGTGATGGATGTCGTGCTCGTTCAGACCATCGAAACACGGTGGCGGGCGGGTTGGGGCTGCGTCGGCGCGGCTATTCGAATTCATGGGAAGGTTTGAAACGGGAGTCGAGGCAAGGGAGCGGCGAGGCCCAGCAGCGTGTTGGTGCGGCACGGGCGACAGAGGAACTGCGAACCATCGAACAGAACGTCGCGGATGGATAGATTACGTCCGCACGCATCGCAGCTCTCCGCAATTGTCTCCCAATGGAGCGGGACTGCTTGGAGAGGAACATCCAAGTCGTTTTGCAGCCGCTCGAGCAACGCGATGACCTGGTCACCATGGAAATCGAAGGCCTGGGCGAGCACACGCTTGTTGGTAAGAAACCAGGTCCCTCCTTTCGAACTGAGAAAGAGCCCTTGCCGGTCGCAAATCAACACGCGGATTTCTCCCGAAGTGGCCATGAGGAGAGGTAATCACCGACTATCAGACGGCGCAATGCTTTACCGCGGAACAGCGAGGTGCGCGGATATGGGTGTCGGGACAACCAGATGCGGATGAGCGAACAGAAGGGAGCGAAAGTGGAAGAGCTGAGGAGAGTGGATGGTTGAGAGTTGAGAGGATCTCGGGAGGAGAGCCTGAGGTCAGGCCTCAGCTTTCTTCATGAAACGGCGGGGACTCAGCGGTGGTGGCAGCGCGACTTGAGGAGGTCGAGCCTAATCAGTGAGGGAGAATTCGTTTAGAACTAGAAGCAACCGGCGTTTGAAGCAGCGTGTGGACTTACCGCGGAAGGTTTCAGGAGTGAGTTTTGGGCGAAGGAATACTTGTGGCGGAGCGGCGTTGGCGTTCGGCATCCTGTGAGGAGTACAGGAACGCATTGCCCTCCTTTTTGAAGCGTAGCTTTCCGGCTTCACGCAGGTGCATCAGTTCACAACTGGAGATGCGGAGCTTCTTGCGAGTCTCGCCACTGGAGAGCCATTCCGAATTCTGATTTGTCTCTTCGGGCATGGGTTTGAGCCTTTTGGCAGCCAGTATTTCCAGTTTCTCTGTCGGTACCGACCTGGGTATCCTTACGCCGAATTCGATGAACCTCTACTGAATTGTGAACCTGCAGGAGTATCAGGGCTGCCTCGAAAAACTCTCCTTCGGGAAGCGGTTGCCGGGTGCGCTTTATGTAGCCAGGGATGAAGGGAGTGATTTCGGCCCGGAACTAAACCAACTGCTGGCTCAACTGGCCGTGGTGTTTGAAGTCGGCCGGGAATTCAACCTGATCAAGCTCCGGACAACGGAACTGAAAGTTTCGTTCCTCTGTTATCCCGACTTCATGGACGATCCGCATCCGGCCCTGCGACATGCCGTCACCATCGATCTCGCCAGCGGCAAGGCACGCCACACCGACTACGCCGGCAATCCGAATCCACCGATTTTGCATCGCAAGGAGACGTTCCTTGCTCCCGAGCATCCGCGGCGGCCGGCCTTCGCCGCGTTGACCAAAGCAGAGGAAGCGGCGGGGCTCTATGAGCACACGGCGACCATCGGCTTCAAGTTGAACTGGGAACGGCTGGTGAGGGAGAAGAGTCTGGTGATCGAGGGACACGAGATTCGGCGGGTGGAGAGTTCGACACCTCACCCCGGCCCTCTCCCCGGTCGAGGCGGAGAGGGTAATGGAGCGAGCGCGGAGAAGGAGACGGTGGTGGTGGATCGGCACAAGACAGCCCTGACCCGTTACGATCTGTCGAAGCCGGTGAAGAGTCTGCTGGAATACGGGATGTTGAAGTCGTCCACCACGTTCTTCGATTATGGATGCGGACAGGGAAGCGACATGCGGGGACTGAAAGGGTTGGGTCATGATGCCGACGGCTGGGACCCGGTCCACCGCCCCGATGGGCGCAAGCGGGAGGCGGACATCGTGAATCTCGGATACGTGCTGAACGTGATCGAGGATCCGGCCGAACGTCTGGAAGCCTTGGTGGAGGCGTTTCGCCATGCGAAGCGGTTGCTCGTGGTGGCCGGGCTGATTAACGAAACGGTGGATACCGCCACGGCAAGGCATTACGGCGACGGCGTTTTGACGCGAGCGAACACGTTCCAGAAATACTTCGAGCAGCAGGAGCTTCAGCAGTACATCGAAGACGCGCTGGATGTGACCGCCGTGCCGGTCGCGCTAGGTGTCTTCTACGTGTTCCGCGATCCGGCGGAGCATCAGGATTTTATCTCGGCGCGCACACGTCGAGCGGTGGACTGGACGCAGATCAGTGTGCGGCTGGGCTTGGGTGGGCCGCAGACTTTGTGGAGGAGCCTGTATGAGGAGCACAAGGAACTCCTGAGTGTCTTCGGCAAGCTCACGCTAGATTTGGGTCGCATTCCCGAGCCGGCCGAATACGAGCAACTACCCGAGATCACCGAACGCCTCGGCTCGGCAAAGCGCGCACTGCGGGCGTATGTGCAGGGCAGTGGCGTGGAAGGTTTGGATTGGGACGCCGTACGGGTGCGATTTGGAATTGGGCAACCGCCGAAACGGCATTGGGAGCTTCTGTATGAGGAGCACAAAGAACTACTGGATGGTTTCTGGAGCTTGATGTTGCAACTCGGCCGTTTGCCGGAGCCGGAAGAATTTCCGCAAGCCGGTGAGCTGCGAGAAAAGATCGGGTCGCCGAAACAGGCGCTGCGGATGTTTCTCCAGAAGGGCGGAGGAGAGGACATGAAACGGGCGGAAGAGAACCGGCGGCGCGATCTACTGGCGTATGTGGCGCTTGCGAACCTGCGGAAGCGCGTGCCTTTCGGGCATCTCTCCCTGAGCCTGCGGGCTGACATCCGGGCCTTCTTTGGCAACTACACCAAGGCTTTGGAAAAAGGCGTCGAGCTGCTATATGCGGCCGGCGACACGGGCGAAATCGAACTGGCGTGCGAGGAGTTGAAGGTTGGATGGCAAGACGAGCAGGCGTTGTATTTGCACCGGAGTGTCCTGAATGAACTGCCGCCGGTGCTGCGGGCGTATGTTGGGTGCGCTGCAATGCTGTTTGGTGATGTGGCCCAGGCTGACGTCATCAAGCTGCACAAGGCATCGGGCAAAGCGACGTTCCTGGTGTATGACGATTTCGAGGGCAAGCCGTTGCCGGAGTTGCAACACCGCATCAAAGTCAATTTGAGGACACGATGGGTGCAGGTGTTCGACCATAGAGCGGAAGGTCAATTGCTTTTCTTCAAAGAGAAGCTCACTTCGCTCTCGCATCATAGACGGGCGGAGATGGAGAAATTCAGCGCCCAGTTAAGCAAGCTTGGGATTCGAGAGGGGATGTCGCCGGGGCCGACAAAAGCGGAGTTTGAACAGTTGCGATTGCAGCATGGTATGAACGAAAATCTGAATGTTCTGCGCACGAAACCCGATCAGTCGACTACCCAGCCATCTGGCTGAAAGGAAACATACATGATCGCGGCTTAGTCTAAATGCGGGCTCGGTGTGCGACGGATGGCGTTCAATTCGGCCAGCAAAGCCTGGATATTTTCAAGAGTCGTATTGCGTGAGAGACTGACGCGTAATCCAGAAACTGCTAACGCGTGATGCACCCCCATCGCCTGGAGAGTCTTGGATGATTGAATAGCGCCAGCAGAGCAAGCGGCTCCGGTCCCGACAATGATTCCAATGGTTGCAAGCGCCGCGACCATTTCATCGCCAAGCATCTCCGGTATCGAGAAAAAGCTCGTGTTCGGAAGTCTCGGCGCAGTTCGGGAGTGGACTACCGCGTCTGGCAACGCATCGAGCAGACGAGACTCAAAGTTGTCTCTGAGATCGCGGATCGCCTGTTGCTTCAAGTCCCGTGCTTCAGCCGCAGCCGCGGCAAGTCCCGCAAGCGCCGGTGTGTTGGTCGTCCCGGAGCGAAGGCCGTGCTCTTGTCCGCCGCCCATAAGCATCGGCTCAAGCTCGAATCCCGGACGAATGTACAGACCACCGATTCCTTTGGGGCCATGAAACTTGTGGGCCGAAAATGAGAGCAAGTCCACATCCTGCCACTCGCCTTGGAGATCGACGGGGATCTTACCGATCGCCTGGGTGGCGTCGGTGTGGAAGAGAGCAGGCGGACACCGCTCGCGGATCAATCGCCCGATTTCCGCGACGGGCTCCAATACGCCCGTTTCGTTATTGGCGGCCATGATGGAGACCAGAGCAGTATCCTCGCGCAGAGCATCGCGCAGTGCATCCAGTCGGACGACGCCATGAGTGTCCACGGGGACTTCAACGACCTCAAAGCCGGCACGGGCAAGTTCAGCAGCCGGCTCAGAAACTGAAGCGTGCTCGACAGCGCTAACTAGAATGCGCCCAGTCTTTCGCCCTCTGGCAAACGACGAAAAAACCCAATTGTTCGACTCCGTAGCTCCAGACGTGAAAGTGAAGCAGTCCGGCTCCTCTGCGTTCAGCAGTTCGGCCATCGCGGCCGCTGCTTCGCTCCGGGGTTTGTCAGCACCGGTGAAGGCGGCTGTCGAAGCTGAGGCGTTGAAATAGCAGTCGGTGAGGTAAGGCAGCATGGCCTCGACAACGCGCGCAGTCGGCTGAGTCGTTGCGTTGTTGTCGAGGTAGATCATGGCTGCGGTTCAACAGGTCTTCCGTATTGAATGCGGATGAGCCTCACGATCTGCGGGATGGTGTGTTCCATGTCGATGAACGGGACTTGTGCGAAGACGGCCTCTGGGGTGTCTCCTGTCTTCGCGAGCATGTGGCCTCGTCCGAGCAACCGCTCTGCGCCGGAGTTTTTGTTTCCCATGGCGATCTCCGCTGTTCCGGCGTTATCGACTTTGAGGATGAGCCGGTTTCCGAGCTGAGACCGGAGCTGCATAGGCATCACGTCCTTGTCGGGTCTCTGAGCGGCGAACAGGAGGAAAATGCCAGCGGCTCGCGCCTTCACGCTCAGGCGTCCGACGATGTTGGGAACTGCGTCTTTGTAGTCCTCGGTCTGCATCCAATCAGCGAACTCGTCATGGATGATCCAGAGAGTCGGCAGCGGCTCGCCCGTGGCGCGCCGGTAGGCGTGGATGTTGGCGACTTTGGCCTGCTTGAAAAGCTCGTAGCGCCCATTCATCTCATCGACCAGACCGCCGAGAACTTGCACAGCCGTTGCGGGGTCATCAATGATCCCGCCTGAGCCGACCTCGACATGAGGCAGCTCATCGAGCGGGCGGTAATCCACCCCATACTTCGGGTCGATAAGGTAGATATGCGCCTCCTCCGGTGAGCGGGTCGCGGCGATGCTCAAGATGAGGTTCTGCATCAGCACGGATTTTCCACTTCCCGTGATACCCGCGATGAGGGTGTGCGGCTGATTGAGCGGATCGAGCAACAATGGCTGGCCGTCTTCCTCACGGATGCCGACGCAAAGTTTTTCGCCATGCGTCTTCTGGCTGTAGCTCCGAAGGTAGGCGAGCAGCACCGGCTCCGTGTGCAACACCTGTCGATTCGGCCGCTCGACCGCGATGGAGACCCGTCCCGATTCGGGTGTCGTGTTGATGATCTTGACGCCATCCGACGTGAAGATTTCGTCCGCGCGTGATTCGACCGCTTGAACGGTGAGATCCTTCGATCCCTGCAACTTAATAATGCCGGCGTTGGGTGTAAGAATCGGCGCCAGACCTTCGACGAGCTTGGCGGGAAGTCCTCGTGTAACCAACGCCTGACGCAGTTGCACCGTGATCGCCTCAAGCCATGCCTGGCCGTCCTCCTCCGAGGTCTGAAACATCGCTGCACGCGATTCGAGGAAGGCAATCAATGGCCCCGACGATGCACCGGGAGTGCTGCTCTGCGCTGCGCTGGAATCGGTAGCGGTCGCAACCGAAGCGGTCACTTGGTCACTCGATCCCGCGTTCTGAGGAGTGATTGACGGCGTTTCCGGGTCGGGCGCTGCACCAGCCCCACCTTGCGTGTCATCGGGCGGATTTTCCTGCTCACTCTTCTTCGACGGTGCCTTACTCTCAGCTTTGCTGGCCAAGTGGTAGAGCTTTGACTTTCCGAACGCAGGATGCCCGTTGCGCAGGCGTAGCTCGGCGGTCGCCTTGTGGTTGGCGTCGTGATAGTGAATCACCAATTCGCGAACATGCCCTGGCCCGAAAGTCTCCTGAAGCGAGTCGAGGCCCGCCCTTCCTTTGCCAGCCGGGATTCCTTTTACCGTGGAAACCTGCGCAGTAAGATCGTGCGGCTCGTTCACGAAGACATGGGAGTATCCCCAAATGCGGACAGTGCATTGGCGCTGACGGATCGCTCGACGCCATGCAACGGTATCCAGCGGCGGCTGGCCTGGTGCGACCACTGTCTGCGAAACAAGTAGATCTGACAGTCGAGCCAGCCAGATGTCCTGGTCGATGGTGCGCGCCTCTCCGTCCATCGCCTCAGTCAACTGCGAGAGCGTATCCATCAGTTGCTTGGCAGACGTGCTTACCGCTGCGCCGAGCGTGTCATGCGTGATGAACTTCGCCTCAGTCACCACAACGTCGAGGTGCATGGAACCATCCTCATTCGTCTTTGGCGCGAGGACGAGCAGATCGGCGATGTTCGCTCCTTCTTTTTTGCCGAGCCACTGGCTGTAATCGTCGAGAAAGCACCAAGCGATTGGCCGGCCCGCGCCAAGCTCTGATTGAACGAGGTAGCGCGAAAGCACCATGCCAAGTAGCTCGTTGGTGTTGTTCGCTCGGCGGGCTGCTTTGAGAACAAGGCCACCGGAAATCTTGTTGGCGTCCTCCATGAACCGCTTGCAGAGCCGGTCGATGACATCCGCAGGCGTATCCGAGGCCAGCAGCGCCTTCAGCTTCTCCTTGAGCGTATTCACCAGCAACGTCTCTCGCGCATCCGAGGAGATGATCAGATTTCGGCCGTGCGTCGCGGACTGGACGTAACGGATGACTTTGACGTGTTGTGCCTCAAGGAGCTTGCGGTCGAGCAGTTCGTCCTGATTTACGACCCAAGTCGCCAGCTCGTGCGTCTCCCTGAAAATACGCTCAACGCTCTGGTCGTCGAAGTCGAGGCACCGCATGAGCACGGGGCACTTGCCGACCACCCAGGCGTCGTCTGCTCCGTTGGCGCAGAGCACCGCGAGTGAATAGAGATAAGCCCATCCGGTTTCAGTCTGAGCGGGGCAAGCAAGTTGGAGCCGAACTTTTCTGTCGCCCTCACTCACCGGAAGGCGACGGCTCCACTGATGAGGCTGAAGCTCTAGCGGAGTAGCCGTCTCTCTCGGTAGCCACTCCCAAACGGGTTTGGCTTCTCGGGAAATCAAGTCGCGGCAGTATGCAATATCGACCGGCTGAGATCGGCCTTCACGGCGCAATCGGTTTGCCGCGGTGATGTTCACACGGACCTTGGCGAGGAAATCGCCGGATGCCTCGGTTGGGTCTGCCTCGGTATCCACGCCGCGCGCCACGAGATCGCGATAAATCTGCCGCAAGTGATCTTCATCCCGATGCATGAGCAGCACCTGGCAGGTGATCTTGTCGTCCTCCCGTTTGGCATTGATGCGGTTGATGCTCTCAACGACGGCGGTTGGAAGGTCCGGCGAGTCGCAGTTGTAGAGCAGGACGGAAAAATTGTCGCGCTCGTGCGGCTGGAGCCGGAGATATTCGATCATCTCGTGCTCAATCGTTGCGGCAGCCGTGCTCGACTCATCGTCCAACGAAGGCATCGCCGACTCGCTCGATGGCTCGGGCGGCTGGTGGAGCGTGTATGAAGCAAATGCCTGGGTGACAACCCGAGGAGACGATTGCGTGTTCTCCCAGACCACCGTCATCTCGGGATAGAGAGGGTGATCGAGAAGCTGTTCGACCTCGCGGAAGAAAAGCGCCCCGGTCGCACCATCCGAAAACGGTGGTCGCTCCTGCCCAAGCAGTTGTTCGATGAGACCGAGAACCTGTTGCTGCCGGGCGGTTGCGGCTTCCATGCGCAACGGGTGCCACGGGCAAATGACGGCCATAGGCGGGCGCCGGCCGGAGCGCTGAACTTGGGCGAGCCCCACCCTCAAGACGACGCGCAGCAGTTGCCGCCTCGCATCCTGATGCTTCAGTCGGTTGATATTGAGCAGGAGGGTTCGATACGCGGCTGCGACATCGGGAACCTTTTCGCCAGCAAGTGCGCTTTTGCGAAGAGCGAGCACAGCTTCCCCATAGACGGATTCAAACGCTGCAAAGTCCGAGTTGAGTTCCGAAACCTGATCCGGCAGAAGCCAATGCAGGGAACCGGCACTATCGAGTGTGTCCTTCCACTGGGCGGCCAGGGATTTGATGCGGTCTTGGGCTGGAATGAATGCGCCTCGCCCACCGCCGCGAGCCACGTCGGCGAAACCTTCCACGTTCTCGAGTGACAGTGAAACGGGTGTGCCTTTTCGGCCGACGACTTCGTATTCAGCTACGCACTCGACCAAGGTAGTCCCGCGCTGCGCGTGATAGCGGCAGATCGCATCGAAGTCCGCGGCTTCTTGTCCGAGGACGGAACCGATCGGGAACTTCCAAGCGAGTGACAACGTGATGACCTTGCGATCCATTCCAGCGCGCTGCTTTTGGAAGACTGAGACGAGGAAATTCAGCGTCGTCGCCTTCCCCGATTTGTTTGAGCCTTTGAACTTCGGCTGATCCTTGATCTTGGTAAGAACCTTTCGGGAGTAGTTGCAAACCAGCGTCTCGGTAAACCTAATCTTCTTCTTCGTGCGAGTTTCGAGAGAACCGTAGGCACGCTCGAAGAACTCGCAGGCACGCTGGTTCATCTCCCTGAAGTTGTTCGGAGTCTTTTGCTTCTGCCCCGCAAGAACGACATAAGCTCCTTCGAGCGAAGAAAGTCCGCGGATCGACCGCTGCACACACTCGAATATGCCCTGGAACAGGTCCACACATTCAATCTTCTTGCCGTGAACGAAGTCCTCCCATTCGAGATAGAGGGGAGTCTCCTTCTCCAGCGCGTCGATGCGGTGTTCAAAAAACTCTCGAAACTCATCCGAAGCAGAGCCAGGTTTGCGCGCGATTTTGGTGAGTGCATGAAGGACCAATTCGTCGTCTGACGTAGGGATGATCGCCTCTGCCTCCAAGGCGCTGCGCGTTCGTTCCGCAAAATCTTTGGCAGAGGTCTTCTTGGCTCTGTCGAAACAATGCGTGGTGTAGTTCCAATCGAATTTGAAGAGCAAGTTCTCAGTGGCGGGATTCCTTGTGCCTTCGGACTCGATGTAGTCGTCAAACGCGGTCAGGATTGGCTCGGGAATCGGAGGCTGCTGATCAGGCGAGCGAAGCTGAAAGAGTCGGCCCCGAAGAACATCCGGGTCTAGGAGTTCCTGGGCAGGCCCTCGCTTGTCGAGGTAGCACTCCTGCGAATAGTGGCTCTTGAACTTGGCCGCCCACTGCGAGGGCTGCGCCATTTTCGCTTCATTCAGCGAACTGAAACAGTCCTCAAAGAGAGGCAGGCCAATGATCGGCAGTGCTTTCCCCGCTGCGCGATTCAGAATTTCTCCGCTCCAAAAATGGGTGAGAACAGCGGTGAGGAATTCACCGGCTTTCGCAGTCGGGCAGCGTCCGGTGTCGAAGAGTCCCTTGAGCATCGCCTCCGCTTTCTTCCGGTCTTCTGGCAGAAGATTGAGCCCGACACTCTTCGCCACGAACTCGACCCAAATGTCCGCGATCTCCTTGGCCTTCAAATCCGAAGCGTCCGTTCTGTCGCTATCGGCAAGCGACGCTTCCGCGTCGTTCTCGACCTCTGCGGTGAGTGTCACGGAGCCATCGCGCTCCCGATTGCGGACATTCACCGACGACTCAGTCGTCGTGTAGGAAGGAGCAACGCCGTGTCCGCGCAGTTCGAACTCAGGAAACTGAATTTGGAGACGCGCGGCCTTGGCACCGGCTGCATCTTTCGCCTGAATGAAGCCGACCAACTGCTCCGCAGAAAATCCCGAGAGGACGTGAAACGCGCCACGGAAATCAGGGTCTTCCTCAAGCTGTGGCCGGAGTTTCAACAGCACGTATTCGAGAGCGATGGCCCCCACGAGGGCGTCAGGTGCTTTGATGCTCATGCGCGTGAATCCATCGGATTGATGACGTAGGTGCAGGCGTCGCTCATGCGGTGCGCCAAACCCATGCCGATAAGGTGCTGAGCGAGCCTGTCCCTGTTCTTTTTGAAATCGGTTTCGTCGAAGAGGTAATTAAGCACCTCCGTCTTGGCTTCCGTCGGGCCAATCACGATCCGATACCGTTTGTGGATGTGCCGCAAGAACGCGCTCTCCTCCAAGGGTGCATCTACGTTCGCGAGCACGAGTGCGCGAAGAAGATCATCTGTCGGCGCGTAGCGATAACGGTTGGTTCCTCGCTTCGAGGCTAAGCCACATCCAGTGGCGAGTGCAGTCAGCCCATCAGCCGTGCCATTGCGATAAAGCCGATCCGCAAAGCTGTAGAATTTTTGGGTAAGAGTCTTGGGATCGGCCGCATCGATTCGGTCTTTCTTGAACGAGCAAGTGCGAACGAGATGGTCAGCCAAGTATTCCTTCTTCGCCAAATCATCCAGAGCAGCATCGGCTAGCGTCTTGTGAAGTTCGGGGTCGGAAAACGCAGTCTTGTCGATGAACTTGCGGACAGCCATGACACCAAGGCTGTCGTTCTGGAGGTAAGACCCGACTGCTGCCTTCCTCACGAGATCACTCCTCGGGGCAAGAATTTCGCAGATAATCGAGGGCAACCGAGCATCGCCGAGCCAATAGTTCGCCGTCTCGATACCGTAGAGATAGAGATGCAGCCCGAGAAGAGGCTGTAAATACTGGAAGGCGTCCTGGTCAGGCAGGTTCAGGCTCAGGATTGCTGCAACGTCCTCTGCCATCCGATCGAATGCCGGGTGCTTTTTGTAAGGAAGATAAGTACCTCCCTTCGAGTCACCGCGATCAGGTTCAGGCGACGAGATCAGCCGCAAGACCAGTTTGTTGCGTGAAGTATTCGGCTCAAAGGAGGGTGCCAGACTCTCTCGAATCCGGGCGCGCAAAGGTTCGGGAGCGCGCGAAAGCATTAGGTAGGCAAGCTCACCTGTCCGCGTAAACACGCGTCTTGTTCTTTCAAAACCTTCTCCCTTCTCCAAAATGGCTTCGTAGAGTGCTGCCGGGCCAATCGGGAAAACGAACTGTGTCGTCCAACTGCGCTCGCTACCTGGGTCCACCGTAATGCGTCGAAGTAGCCGGACCACGCTGACCAATTCGGCGAAGGTATCGAAGCGAGCACGAAGATACGAAAAATCCGCTGTCAGGTGCTCCCCGAGCGAGGCACCATCCTTCATCACTTGCAACCAGGCGTTCCAACCTTCCTCGTCGCTCCCTTGCGCATTTCGGAGGATTTCCTCCATCCGCGGATTGTTGAAAAGCAGGTTGCGAAGTTGCAGAGATCGGTTTGCCACGTATTCGGGGTTCTCTCCGGGGCGGGTGTCTGAAAGTAGCTTCCCCTGACGAAACATCCCTTCCGCCATGCCAAGGAATTCGAGCATCAAAGCAGAGAATGGCTGGCGCTCCAAACGGTGGCCCCAAATCGCTTCCGCGATCCACGCCTCGTTTCTATCCTTCGTTCCGAAGAACTCCTCGGTGTTGTCTGGAGAAATCATTGTTCTGCGAGATGGATGGGAAGCCGTTGAATCGTGCCGGCTCCGTGAACTTCGATGAGATGCAATGACCGTGAACTTGCTTTGAGCCGTAGGTCGCGGAGGCACCGCTGTTTCAGCGACATGAAGTCAGCGCAAGACTCTCGCGAAAAGCTCGACGGCATGGCTCCATCAGCCACGCGGCATAGGAACTCAAAGCGGGGGAGGGTGAGCGGGAACCGAAATTCCCGGGCGTTAGTGCGCAGCACAGTCTCGGGGACGCTGCCGGCTTCTTTACGCACGATCTCCATGCCGGGCGGTTCGGAATCCAGTTCGATTTGTGAGAGATGAATGTCACTCACGGGCGACGTCGTCAGATCGAGTCCCGTGGCGAGATAGACTTCGTTGGCATTCTCCGCGAGCAGCAACCCGGTCCAGATCCGATTCAGCCCCGAGGCGAGCTTGCGGAGGTGCAAGCGGGCTGGTGATTTTCGTTCCTCTAGCGGCTTGAGAATCTCTTCGAGGTATTCCCGCGCGTGATGGAAGACGGTGATTCTCCACAGCAGATGCTTCTGAAGCTGTGCTTGGGATGCTTGAAGGAAAACTCGGCGGCGTTCAACCGCAAGTTCAGCCAAAAACAAGGCCATTTCTGCTTCGTCGTTGATGTCGCCACGGATGTAGCGTTTGAGCAGCGCGTCGAAGTCTGGGTTACGTTGGCTGAAGGGATCGGGTAAGACCAGTTCGTCATACGCCGATTTGAGTTCTCCGTCCCTCGTTCCGAAGATGAGAAGCTCGTCGAGATCATTGGTCGTCTCATCCCCGACGTGAAGCATGGACAGAAATCGGTAAACTTCCCGCTTCCGCCGGTTGCTGGCGGTGAGATTTTCTCCGAAAAGAGTCCGATGCAACGCGGCTTTATGAGCCGTTCCAGATTTCCCAATCGTATTAGCTTCCGCTCCCGGACGGATGACTCGATCTCTCGCATCCGGGTGTCCCAACAACGCATTGGAGAGAAGGCAAAGCACCCCTCGCGTTGGCAAATGGTGGCCCGTCACATCCGCTATGCGTGCCAGCATGATGAGCTTGGCTCGCACTTCGGGCGTATTGAGTGCGCGGTAGTTCCTCGAAAGCGATGAAGGCTCCGTAAAGAGGGGCTTGTCGCTCTCCTCCGTGAAGCAAATCCATTCAGGACGGTCGAGAACAGCACCAAGGCAGAGACTCATGATCTCTTCGCTTGGAACCATGCTCAGATTGATAAGCCGGAGGCGCTCGCCGCTGTCTCTTTCGCTGCGCGCGTGGAGGCCAATCAAAGTCTTCTCCAGCCTGAGAACGAGTTCCGGCGCATCCGTGGGCAGGGATCGGAAAAGTTCGTGCATTTGCCCGTCGTTGACGGCTAGGACAAAGAACTCGTCGCCTTCGCCGAATGCAGACTCCGCCATCTTGGCGAGCACGCTGACGTGTTCTGGGCTGAGGTGGCCGTTCGTCTTCTTCCGCCACGCGGTGACATCATAGATCAGGGTGATCGTGCGCTGTCCTGCGTGAGTTTCGACGGTGACGTTTTCGACTCCGCTGTGTCCTTCGGCGGACTTCCCGGTCAACGCTTGGACCAACTCAAAGCAAAGTGAAGTCTTCCCTTCTCCAGCGGTGCCCGTCAGCACCACATTGCGAAACGATCCTGCGGAAACCGGAAAACAGTCGAGGATGAGTTGCCGCGCCGGATGATCGAAGGCGAGTTTGGGAACGCCGAGGTGAGCGGCCAACTTGCCGACGTGCTCCGCTTGCATGGCCTCGTTGTCCGCAACAGGGCCGTAGGCTCTTAGCAATCTGATCCACTTCTCTCCCATGGTAAGCGATGACATAGATCGGTGCTATCAGAGTTGGCAGAGGAGGCATCCTTCACGGCGTCTTGGTGCAACTTCGAGACCTCCGAGGGTTTCAGCCAACGAGCGGTTCGGCTGACGTTTCGCGAGTCGTTCCTGAGTCTTGCGCCAATTTTCCTCGATTTGAGTCATGCGGGCCGGTTTCTCAAGGTCGGCCAGCGACTCATCGCCGCACCAGTAGAACACATTGCCGTTCACACGGTTGGGCTTCTCGTAAGCCTTAGCCTGCTCGTAGTAGTCTGGATAGTGCTGCTTGAGCCGAACCCACTCGATCTTCTGCTGATAGAAGCAGAAGAAGCAGCCGCTGCGGGTGCGACCCCATTCCGTGTAGGGAGGCATCCCGAGTCCCGATTCCTCAAGAATGCGCTGCACACCTTCGTATCTGATTCCGTCGTCCCGGAACGGAAAGACGGCACGAATGTTGAGCTTGTGACTGATGTAACCTACTCGCTCTTCATCCGCACGAATGCCCACGTAGTTAATGCAGAAATCGCTGCCAATATAATCCTCGAAGGGCTTCAGTTTCATCAACTCAGTGCACCATCGCCGATGGTTAGATGGAAGCATTCCGCCTTTCATTCGCAGTATGTGGTCGAACGTGGTTCCGAAGGTCGTGCGCACAATCTTCCTGCCTAGATAGCCCTCCAAACGCTCCAAATACTCGTAGGTGTCAGGAAGTTCCTTGGCGGTGTCATGAAAGATGTATTCCATGTTCGGCACGCGATCACGGAGGTGGACGGCGAGCGCCGCACTGTCTTTACCTCCGGAGAGACTTAGGACATGACGAACCAAGGTCGGGTCTTCCGGCCATTTATTGTCTCGAACTGGAGGTTGAGTCGTCATGGGTCAGGGTTTCTTGGATTTCTCCTCCACGTTGAGTTGTGTCCAGATCGCGCGCATGGCAGCGGCTAGGCCGTGGCGCCCGTGCTTGGAGAGGATCTGCTGGATTTCGGTTTCGACCGGGCGAATGCGGCTTTCATCCATTCCGTTCCAATCAACGAGGTCGCCAACCTCGCTCCCGTCACTCTTGGTAATGGCGATGCGGCAGGCGTGGCCGTTGAGCTTCCTGGTCGTGCCGATGAAAGTCATCTCGGTGCGCTTGAAGCGACCAGCCGCAATCTGAAGTTGGTGGTGGAATTCCGTCTCGTCGTTGTCCAACCAGCGCTCGGGCGATTTGCGGGCGAGGAGGTTTGCCACAGACTCAACCCACGCTCGATCATCGAGCGCGGCATCAGCAAGCCGCAGGGCGAAGGCTTTGAGGGCGGGATCGGTCACGACAACGGCGAGTTGTGCAGCGCGGTCAGCAACAATGCTTCTTCCCGCAGGCGTCTTCGCGTCCACATCGAAGGCAGCACAAATCGCATCACGCAGGCGTTGGATGAGCTTCGGATAGGCCGTCCGAATTTCATGCAGCGCAGTGCGCAAGCGCGCGGCCAGTTCGTCTGGCGTCTTGAGTCCATCTCGTCCGATGGGTGGAAGACCACATGCTTCGGGCAGCGTGGTGAAGACAAGTTTCACAGGTTCGCGGCCATCGAGAAGCGCTCGCCGGACAGCCACGGCGGCAGCCGGAAGGTTGTTAGTCTTGCGACAGTATTCGGGGATTTCCTGGCTGATGAAGACGGCCAACGGCCGCACGAGATCAATCAGGTCCGTCTTGCTCGCATCCCGCGGATCGATTTTCAGCAAGTGCAGCAGTTTGGTGAAAACATCAGCACGGACGCCGCTCAGTTCGCAGTATTGAATGTAAAAGAACTCAGGCTCCTTGGTGATCCGCAGGAAGACGTCGCCGCCGACCTCGTGAAGATATGTGCCGTCCTCGTAGAGCGCGACGCGCTGGTGGTGCGTCGCAAGATAGATAGCGAGGATGAACGGCTGGAGTCCTTCGCGGACTCCGAACGGTGGCAGCGAGAGTGCTCGGAGGATCTCCGGAACTGGAACCAAGGCGTCAGTGCCTTTCGCCTTCAATGTGTCCGTGATGAGAGCGAGCGACGGGAGCAAGTTGCACCGATCCTCGCCAGGAGTGGGGACTCGAAACATCCAACCGGACTCGGTCTCTACATGGAATCCGCCCTGCTTCAGGATCGAGAGATAGAGCGCCATCTCGGCCGGACGCTTCGTGTCGTCCATGCCCAGGTGGGGCTTGTCGGAAGCCGTAGCCATGGCCTCGGCCAATTTGGTTCGCGCCGCCACCGCCGCGCTGCTTGGTGAACGGCGGTTGATGAGTTCGTTCAGGACTCTGGGTGCGGCACGGTAGATTTTGTTGCACCTCTTTCCAAGGAACGTCAGGAGTTCTCGCCCGGTGGTCAATTCGTTGGGGCTGCTGGTCCCGTTGTAAAACCACTCGATGCTCTTCCCAGTAGGGATGGCAAGATTGTCCAATCCGCCGAGGCGAATACGGAGGTTCCGTTTGGCCTGATTGATTTGGCGGGATACCTCTTCACGCGCATAACGATCACCCGAGAGCTGCGGGGTGTTCCTCATTACCCACTCCCACGCCACCAAGTCGGTGAGCGCAGTCGCCGCCTGGTCAGGCGGTTCGACCACAGCCACGAAAAGCCCTTTGGCGAGGCTGGCTTTCCGCTCATGCAATGTCTCTTTGGCTGAACGTTGCTGTGCTCGGTCTGCCGGGAGTATGACCCGCACGTTCAAATCTGCCCCTTCGCCTTCGAGTTGGGGCTGGTTGGCGAGAAGGTCATTCAGACCATTGGCGGGGATCAGTTTCACCGCGGCATAGCGCAGGGTGCCCGTGCGCGCGTAAAAAGCCCGGGGAACTAGATGCTCGGAACGGACGTGGTCGCAGAGGCGCTTGATTCCGTCGCCTCTGCTGGAGGTCGCTTCGACGGCCTTGGCGAAAAGCTCATCGAGGTTCACGGACGTGTGCGGCCAGAGACACAGACCTTTGACGGTGCCGCGTTCGTAAATCACGCCGCGAGCGCGCAGGGTCTTGATGGCATCATCGACGGCTTTCGGCGCACCGCCGACAGACGCGCTCACAATCTCTTCCGTGGCCGGGAGGTCGGGAGCATCCAGCAAGCTGAGCATCGCGACGGTCTTGAGCACGGCTTGCTCCTCGGGCGTTTCGCCCGGAGTGGAGGCTAGGACTGACTCGATGACGCCCCAATGCGTGTGCGAATTTCCAGCCGTAATGGTTGGTAGCAGATTCAACCGGACAAAATTGAAAAAGTGATGAATTCGATAGTGTCCGGCGCTCTCGGCGTGTTGCGCAGCGTGTTGCTGAAGCGCCATTGGTTCAGCCGACGAAACGAAGCTGAACAGCGACCGCTCATTCTGGCCAAACTGGCGCATCGTGCGCACGATCACCGGTAGCGATGTCGGATGGAGTGGAAAAAGTTTCGGTCCAAGGTCGGCGAGCGAAACAGGAGCAGTTGGTCCGTAGATTCCGGTCTTCAGCGCGGTCGTCATGGCCGCGTTGGACTCCCTTCTCAACGTGTCCGGCAGTCGGTTGGTTTCGACGTTGAGCGTTGCGGCAACTAGCGCGGTGACCTGCTCGATTGGTTGCGCGTAAACAATTTCCTCGAAGCGCCCCGCGACCTTGTCCCACTCGCGGCGTGCCGCCGAATCCAATGCCGCGGCGTATGCAGCAACACCTTGATGAAGCGTGGCCACGATCACGAAGGCCTTGTCTCCGCTGCGCGCGGCTTCTTCAGCGAGTTGCTGCAGGAGGAAAACGTCTTCGGACTCAGGGTTGCGCGCGGCGTATTCCAAGTTCTTGCCCAGCTCATCCAGTATGAGGAGCAGTCCTGCGTGGCGGTGACCTTTCGCGATGGCAACGCACTCCCGGACTGCGCGCAGGACCTCTTCGGTATCTGGTCGGCCGCGACGACCGTCCCGTTTCAATCCCAGCGCGCGAAGCACCGTCACGCCCAGCGGCTCGCTGTCTCCAGTCGCCAATACCGCTCCGAAGGTTTTCTGGCCGATGAACCGCCGGAGGTCCTTAGGAAGTTCGTTTCCAGAGCCTTCCGCGATGCGAGCCAGCGCCAAGGCAAAATCGGTTTTTCCCGAACCGTAGTCGCCGGCGATGCGCCAGGCGCGCTGCGTGGAGTTTGTCTGAAAACCCGCCGTGATTCGTTCGCACGCTTGCTGTGCTACGGGTGTGAGGATGTAGCCCAGCGAAGAGTTTGGGTCCTTGAAGTCGCGCTCAAGGTGGACCGACCGCATGAAGCGCGGGTGGATTCGGAGTAGTGAGGAAATTTGCATGTCAGTCGTGGCGGAGAGCGGCTAGAGGAATCGCGGTCTCTCATAAGCGCCCTGCAGATCGCCGTGGCCGTTGCTTCGGCGAAGACGTTGAAGCTGGCGAAGGTTTGCCGACTCGGTGATCTGGAAAGTGTTCGGTTGTGCCTGCGCGAGGTTAGACACGCGCTGCAGAATCTCGCTTTCCGCCATTCTCAGCATGCGTCCCGGACTGTGGCTCCCCGCGACCAACTCTCGTAACGCAACGGTCTGCTCGGCAGGAAAAGCCCGATTCCACCAATCGTGAACGAAGAACGCGAAAAGCTGCTGCGGGATGGCGGTCTTCGGACCAGAATCGAAGGCGTAGAGCGTTTCCCATTTTCCATCGGCATTCTGACGTTCGCCTGCTTCTTGGATCAGGCCGAGGACTGACAAGGCGCTATCCAGGTGATCCTCTCCCTGCGTTCCACGCGGCGGACGGTAGCTGTGGAGAAAGACTTCCCAATGCTGCTTCAGCGTTACAATTGAGGCGGTCTTCGGATTCTGCTCCGACTCCTTGCGGAAAGCATTAACCACGGCACTGGCGCTGAACTCCGCTGTTGGCCAGCGATTGAAGAGGCACTCCCACGCGAAAAATGGCGCGCGTGTGTTCGTGCTGATGAGCCAGTGGAGCAGCCAATTGCTGGAGTGGTCCTCAAGAAAAGGATCGAGGCCTGTTCCGGGCGCGAAAACCAATTCACCAACCGGACTCAAAACCCACCCGGCGTCCTCCTTCGAGGCGATCTGGAATGCCTCAATCCAGCACCGCAATGCCTCGACCATGTTTTTGCCAAGCCCAAGTGAGACGATGCCCTCGTCAATGTTCGTGAGCGGATCACGGCCAGAAACAATTTCTCGGATCGCCTTAGGGAGCCAGGCGATGCGCAGGGGGAAAGTTTGGTGCCCACTGAAGCGAAAAGCGCGTGTGGAGAACTGCGAATCATCATCGAGTGTGGTTATCGAGCTCATGAGTTCAGGCACATGGACTTTTCGAGGTTTGGGCGAAAATCTTCCGCGGATTCCGCGAAACTTGCGGGGGCACTGCGACGTTCCGCTTGCAAGCTGCACCTGGCGGCAAGGAGAGCGACTTTTCTCGAACCATTCGAGGGCTTCGTGGCCTTGAGCGAGCGAGATCCACGTCGACTGTGATGCACTGTCCAGACAAAGCCCCTAGGGCCTGCACTTGACCTTGGAAAGGCGCAGTGTTCGCTATGTTCCTGATGACAACTCGGTTCATGGAATGTGCAAGGGTGGGACTTTGCTCAGTGTGACCGGAAGTTGCATCAAAAATTCCTCGCTCCAAAGTTGGGTTGGATCGAAGGCGAAGCGGAAAGCTTCGTAGGATTTCCCTGGACCGGCGGGTTACGCCGTCGAGCGCAGCAAGGATGTGGTCGGGGGATCCGCTCTGGCGGAGGCGTTCGGCGGGCCAGACATCGCCGTGGTCTTCGACGACGTCGTGCAGGATGGCGACGATGCGCTCGTCTTCCGATTCCACGAGGAACATCACGCGCAGTGGGTGCAGGATGTAAGGCTGGCCGCCCTTGTCCTTCTTGCCCCGGTGCGCTTCGACCGCAATGGCGATGGCTCTCTCCAGCAGTGACATCGGCTGATGTTGCCGGGGGCAAGATAAACGCGCCACTGGAAAGGAAGAGCGAACCTGCGGCGCGCCCAAGGGGAACGACGCGAATGATTTTTCGGTTGCTGTGCTCATGCTTTTCTTAAACTTCCAACCCCCACCTCCCGGCTCCCGGCGTCTGTGCCGCCTTCCATTTCGAGGCCGACCGTAACACGGCGGGGGTGACATTCGTGGTCACCGGGCCTTAGGAAAAGGTGGGGGGTTTGGAATTGATGATCAGTGTCATAGCCCGCCCTCACCCGCCCGTTGGCACCCTCTCCCCCGAAGAGAGGGCAGAATGGGGGTTTGACAACGGCTGTCACCGGGAGCAGGGCGCTGGGCATGCCAAAAGTCCAAGCCGAGGTGTTCAGCCGCCCGCCGTGGGAGCGGATGATGCGGATGCATCAATTGATCAAGAACGGGGAGATACCCAATTGCAGCGCGGTCGCGAAGGAGTTCGAGGTGTCCACGCGCACGATCAAGCGGGACGTGGATTTCATGAAGTGCCGCCTGAAGCTGCCCATCGAGTATGACGCCCGGCGCTACGGGTTCTTTTACACGGAGACGGTGGAGCATTTTCCAGGCATCCCGGTGACGGAGGCGGAGATGTTCGCAATGCTGGTGGCGGACAAGGCCATCGCCCAGTATCACGGCACGCCTTTCCAAAAGCCGCTGCTGACGGCGTTCCAAAAGCTGGCCGGCCAGCTGGATCAGTCCGCGCGATTCACGCTGGGGAGCCTGGATGAGGCGTTGTCGTTCCGTCCGCTGGCGCCGGAGGACACGGATTTGAAAACATTCGACGTGCTGTCGAGGGCGGTGCAGCAGCGAGTGGCGGTGCGGTTCCAATACAAGAAGCTGGGGGCGCGCAAGCCGGAGCGGCGGCATGTGCATCCGCATCACCTGGCGTGCATCGAGAACGTCTGGTACGTGTTCGCCCACGACGTGGACCGGCGTGCGATGCGGACGTTTGTGCTGACGCGCCTGAGTGAACCGAAGCTGACGGAGAAGAAATTCACGCCGCAGAAGGACTTTAAGGCGGACGAGTATCTCAAGGGCAGTTTCAGCGTGTTCAAGGGCGGGGATGATTACGAGGTGGTGATCGATTTCGATGCGTGGGCGACGGATTTGATCCGCGGACGCAAATGGCACGCGAGCCAGCAGTTCATCGAGCTGCCGGATGGCTGTTCGCGGCTGACGATGCGGTTGAACAACATTGAGGAAATGGAGCGATGGGTGTTGAGCTGGGGTGTCCACGCGCGGGCGGTGCGGCCCCGGGCGCTGGCCGAGCGGATTCGGAAGATTGCAGTCGAGTTGGTGGAGCGGTATGCGGAATAAAGAAGTGGTTGAGGGAGATGAGTGACATGAGCACGATCAAGGATGTTCCGTTTGATCTGGGGCGCTTCTTGACAGCGCAGGAGCAGACGTATGCGCAAGCCGTGGAGGAACTGCGGCGAGGCCAGAAGGAAAGCCACTGGATGTGGTTCATCTTCCCGCAAATGGCAGGCCTGGGTGGAAGCCCGATGGCGGTGCGGTACGCCATTGGGAGCGTGGAGGAGGCGCGGGCCTTCCTGAAACATCCAGTGCTGGGGCCGCGCCTACTGGAATGCTGCCGGGCACTTCTGGCTGTCGAGGGGAAGTCAGCCTCGGTGATCATGGGCTATCCGGATGATGTGAAGCTGCGGTCGTCGATGACGTTGTTCGCGCTGGTGGCGGACGGGGAGCCGGAATTTTGCGCGGTGCTGGAGAAGTATTTTGGCGGAGAGCGGGATGAGCGAACGCTTCGGCTAGTCGAGCGATAGGATTGGCTCGGGGGGACGCGGCAGTCATCAGGCGCGAAAGGGCGGGGCTCCGAAGCCGGCAGAGAACGGCGCGTCTGCTCCAGGAAAAACGAAAGGCCGGACATCAGGTCCGGCCTTATCACACAAACACACCTGAGAACGAGGCGTGTCACACGTGAGCAAGTTACCCGACGTGCAGTGCTTCACCAGTCACCAGTTCTAGGGACACGCATGGAGCAGCTGCAGTTGGATGTTTTACATAGTGCCTGGCCGGAAACTCCTGATTTTGAAAACCGCCTGGGCGATTGAGGCGGGGGACGCGCGGCGGCGGGCTGATTTTTCGCGCGCCACACTCCAACCGTCGAAAATTCTCCGGCGACGACGACACCGCTCCTCTCGGACTGGACTCGCCGGGGTCGGTGCGGGCGGCTTCAGCCGGACGCTCGTGATAGCAACGCCCGCCCGATCATGTGCAGGTTGT
>Ga0163153_10002214_pt1 | contig 28980 bp, 23 predicted proteins | sample OliLakLV19MP6IB1_FD_148629 | JGI IMG/M metagenome (GOLD analysis project Ga0163153, IMG submission 148629) | Freshwater microbial mat bacterial communities from Lake Vanda, McMurdo Dry Valleys, Antarctica - Oligotrophic Lake LV.19.MP6.IB-1 | ecosystem: Environmental > Aquatic > Freshwater >...
TTGTAAAGTAGATTCACGGATTTAATTTCAGAATGATAAATAAAAAAGGACTCAGAGTTTATCTAAAACTTTGAGTCCTTTTAAATTTTACTGAACGACTAACTTTTTATTTCAAGAGAACCATTTTCTTTGTCGAAACAAAGTCCGCGGATTGTATCCTGTAAAAATATACTCCTGATGACAGATCCGAAGCATTAAACTGTATCGTGTAATATCCGGCTTCCTTATTTTCATTCAGCAGTGTTCTCATTTCCCTTCCGTTAACATCATAGATCTTCACAGTGACGACTCCTGCTTTGGGCAGATCATATTTTATTGTTGTATTTTTTTCAAAGTAAATTCTTCTTCTTATAAAAGCTTTCGATCTTTGTTCTGATCTTTTCTTCTGTCGGCAGTAGGAGTATCTCTTCACAAAGCTTTTTCGCATCCGCGAAATTGATCTTACGGATGACCTGTTTTATTTCGGGAAAGACCGACGGAACAACACTCAGCTCGTCTATTCCCAATCCAACAAGAACAGCCGTCGCAAGCCTGTCCGAAGCCATCTCTCCGCATACACTTATTTTTATTTTATTCCTGTGAGCAGCCTGTGTCACACTCTTGATGGCGCGAAGCACAGCCGGGTGGAAAGCACAGTACAGGCTTGAAATGAATTCATTGCCCCTGTCAACAGCAAGTATATACTGGATCAGATCGTTTGTGCCAATGCTGAAGAAATCAACTTCCTTCGCAAGCTCATCAGCAAGAAAATAAGCTGACGGAACTTCGATCATTATTCCGATCTCAATTTTTTTATCGTAGGCTACCTTATGTTCATCAAGATCTTTTTTTACTTCAGCCAGTATCTTCTTTGCTTTTACAATTTCATCCACTGATGAGATCATAGGGAACATGATCTTCACATTTTTTTTTCCGGACGCCCTGAGCAACGCCGAAAGCTGCTCTTTAAATATATCGACTCTGTCGAGGCAGATCCTTATGCCTCTCCATCCTAAAAACGGATTATCTTCCTTTTCAGAATGCGGCAGAAGCTTGTCTCCGCCGATGTCATAAGTCCGGATAGTTACGTTGTTTGGGAAGGTAACAGTAGCGATGTGACTGTACTCTTCAAGCTGCCTTTCCTCGGAAGGAAAATCTCCGGCTTCAAGAAACAAATGTTCGGTCCTGTATAGTCCTATCCCGCAATGTCCCGTATTCACAACGAAATCTATCTCTTCATCAAATTCAATGTTAGCTGAAAGCTCAATCTGCTTCCCGTCAATTGTTTCACTCGGAAGATCGATCGTTTCGTTAAGCTTTTTCTCATACTCCCGTAATTCCTCAAGCTTCTTCTTATAATTCCTTAAACTTTTCTCAGTAGGGTTTTTTACTATGACGCCGTTGAAGCCGTCAATAACAATAAGATCGCCGGAAGTAATATTCTTCGCGATGTCTTTCATGCCGACGACCGCCGGAACTCTCAGCGCCCTCGATATAATTGCCGCATGCGAAGTTGTGCCGCCCTTATCGGTGGCGTAACCCTGCACCTTCCTTTTGCTGAACAGGATCGTATCGGCAGGAGTAAGCTCGTGAGCAATGATGATCGAATACTCATCAACTTTGGAAACAAGCTTTTCACGCTTCATATTTCTGATCACCCTGTTACGAATGTCATTTATGTCTGAGAACCTTTCTCTCAGATATTCATCCTGGGATGAAAGCAGCACCTGTCCCAGCTTTGAGAGCTCCTCATCAAAGATGAAGCTTGCTGTCCTTTTTTCCTTTTCGATGCGTGCAAGAATGGTTGCTATGAAAAATTTGTCGTTAAGGATCTCAAGCTGCGCGTCAAAGATCATCGAATTCTTTTCGCCGATCTTCTCGTATGAAAGCAGCCGTATTTTATTAAGCTCTTTGGATGAGAACTCAAGCGCGTTCTGAAAATCTTTTATTTCTTTTTCTGTTTCGGAATAGTTAAGAAATTCTATGTCAACTTCGAAATTGCTGCGGGTAAAAATGTAAGCCTTGGCAATTGAAATGCCGGGGGATGCTGCGATGCCTTTGTATATAATTTCTTTAATCAAATAAGAAATTTTTTTTAAAATAATCTTTTGTAAATTTAAAAGTAAGTTTATTTATTCATACGGGAGCAGAATGGTGTTTCTGAAATAGCTGAATTTGGAATTTCGGATTTCGGATTTGGGATTTATTAATTATAGATATTAATTTTTCCAAAGTAAACCGGGGAATGATTTAGATTGAAGATAAGCCCGGCACTAAAATTTAAAATCGTAATCTAAAACCTAAGATCAGCAATCCCAAATCTCAAATCCCAAATCCCAAATTCAAAAACTCTTATCAATCGTTTTTCTCGAAGCATACACGATCAGCATTACAAGCAAAAACAATATCACTCCGTATGCTGCTGCCGCGCCGGTATTATAAAGTCTTAGCTGCGAATATATCTCAACTGAAATTGTCTTTGTTGAAAATGTATAAAGAAGGATTGTTGAAACGAACTCGCCTACTGAATTTATAAACACAAGCATTGCACCGCTGAGTATCGACGGAAAGACCAGCGGCAGTATTACTTTCCGGAATGTACGCGAGCCTGTTGCGCCCAATGTAGATGACGCTTCCTCAAGGGACGGATCGAACGCGTTGAAGCCTGATATTGAAGACTGCGTTATGACAGGAAGATTTCTTACCGCGTACGCGAGAGGCAGTATCCAGAATGTACCGACGATCGAAATGAACGCGGTGAAAAATGTCGGCGTGTTGAAGCTGAGTATAAAGCTTAACGCTATTACTGTTCCGGGAATACCGTACGGTAGCGAGAGAAATGTCTCAATGAAATCGCCGCCCCTGATCTTTTTGCGTGTGATAAGAAATGCCGCGCTCACTCCTATCACCACTGTTATCATTACCGCTATCAATGACATTTTAATGCTGTTTGCAAAAGGTTCAAAGAACTGTGCCTCGCCAAAGATCTTGAGGTAATTACTTATAGTAAACGGTTCGGTAAAATAATTTCTCATTAATGAACCTTCCGGAATAAGAGAAAGAAAAAGCAAAGCCAGCACAGGAAGCATTATTATTAATGCAAGAAAGGAAACTGCAATTGTTCCTTTTATTCCGGAATCCTTTAAAAGTAAAAATGAAGAAAGCTTTGCGGTACCTTTCGTTCTCGTTTCAAATGTATTTCTCTTCCGGTAAAATCTCAGGAGTATCAGGAAGAGCATCGAAATGATCGTAAGAAGGATCGACAGCATTGATGCAAGTGAAGTATCACCGTTAATCTTTGCGGAATAAATTTCCGTTGTCAGAAAACGTAATGAGCCGCCGAATATAAATGGCGCCGAGAAAGAAGCCATGCTTGCCATGAAAACTATTAACGAAGCTCCGATCATTGACGGAATGATCTGCGGTAGAATGATTTTAAAAAAGGTCTTTGCTTTGGATGCTCCCAGTGATACTGACGCGTCAAGAATATTGGCATCGATCTTCTGCAGAGCCGATGATGTGAAAAGTAAAAAGAACGGATAGAATGAATAAACATGAACTATGATGATCGCTGTCCATCCTTCAAATTTGAACGGCACCGACTGCATATTAAAGATGAGCGATATTATCTTTGTAATAAGTCCGTTCTCATTCAGCAAAAATAAAAATGACACAACTCCAACAAGCGGAGGCATTGCGATAGGGATCAGCAGCAGCGTATATAAAAAATTCTTTAAAGGAAATTTTCTGTACTGAAAATGATAGGCTGCTGAAACTCCAAGTACACAGCTTCCTGCAACAGTTATAACTGAAAGTAAAATTGAATTTGTTATCGAATTGAAACCTGTAGAAGCTATTGATGATAGTGACTGCTGAAGGGATCCAAAGCTTTCCCTGATCAGTGAAAATAAAGGATATGCGATGTAGCCGGTAATGAAAAAAAGTATTACCGCCAGAAGCAAAATGTTAAAAGGCGAAAGTTTTTTTCTGAAATTCATTTCTTAACTTTCCTGATTTCTTTTGCGGCAAGCTTAAGATCTATTTCTTCTCCCGCAGAAAATACTTCCGTGCTTTGAGCAGACGGCATCATCGACTTTATGATCTTGCCTTTGCATTCTATCAGAAATTCCGTAAAGAATCCCGTGAACTGAACATCATTAATTTTCGCTTTGCAATCTCTTGTACACTTTACCGGAATGATCTCTTCCGGAAATACAGAAAGCATCTCATCTTCACCAATCCCGGTAATATCAAAAAGTTCGGAAGACTCTTTCTCATTAAAGAAATTAGAATGACCGATAAAATCTGCAACGAAGAAATTTTTCGGAGTATAATAAATTTCACGCGGGCTTCCGATCTGCTGCACAACTCCTTTATTTAACACAGCTATCCTGTCGGACAAAGCCAGTGCTTCTGACTGATCGTGAGTTACATAAATGGAAGTGATGCCTATATCTTTTTGCAGGCGCTTGATCTCGTTTCGGGTTTCAAGCCGTAATGAATAATCAAGATTGGAAAGCGGCTCATCAAAAAGCAGTAATGCCGGCTCGGTAACGATCACCCTTGCAAGCGAAACCCTCTGCTGTTCACCGCCGCTGAGTGTAGTCACATTCTTTTCTGACTTATCTTTCATTCTTACTTTTTCAAGTACAGAATCAACGAGTGCTGTGATTTTTTCCCTGCCTAGCTTTCGTACTTCAAGTCCGTAAGCCACATTCTCAAATACAGTCATATTGGGAAACAGCGCATAGTTCTGAAAGACTATTCCTATATTTCTTTTCTGCGGCAAATGATCTGAAGCGTCTTTGTCTTCGATAAGTATTTTACCGCTTGTTGCAAACTCCAGTCCGGCTATAATCCTAAGCAGCGTTGTCTTCCCGCATCCGCTTGGTCCTACAACTGAAAAGAACTCTCCCTTTGTCAGATCAAAATTAATATCCGTTAAAACATTTGTGTTATTAAATGACTTCGAAATATTTTTTACGGAAAGAATTGACATAGTTTTAAAAATTTCAAATTATAACTCTCTACTCAACTCACTCAACTCACTCTACCTACTCTACTCACTCTACTAACTCTACTAACTCTACTCACTCTACTCACTCTACTCACTCTACTCACTCTACTCACTCTACTCACTCTACTCACTCTACTCACTCTACTCACTCTACTAACTCTACTCACTCTACTCACTCTACTCACTCTACTCACTCTACTCACTCTTACCTTTAATTTCACTGTCCCATTTCTTCATCCACTCTGATTCTTTTTCTGAGATCAGCTCCCAGTCGAGTGTCATTGCTTTATAATTCGCATCCGGGATCCACTGGGGAAGCTTGTCTTTCGGTATGTCCGTTCTTGCCGGAATACGGTAAAATTTTTCCGCCTGCAATATGAGACTCTCCGGACTTGTTACGAATTCATAAAATTGCTTTGCGCTTTCGGAATTCTTTGCGCCTTTAATGATCGCGATCGCATCAGTAAGAACTACCGTACCGCTGTCGGGAAAATTATAGCCGAAGGGATAATTGTATAATGTCTTCTGCAGAACTATGTCCGGCATATTCCACAAAGTGACAGCATCATTGCCTGCAAGCTTTATATACATCTGCGTCGGATCGGCAGCGTAAGTTGATGTATTCTCATCAAGCTTTTTCAGCCATTCAAAACCAGCGGCGTCACTGCCTGTTTGCTTTATCGAGTTTGCGATCATTGCTGAATAAATAACTCTCATCGTTCCGGATGCCATGGGATTTCTTATCACGATCTTGTCTTTCCATTGCGGTGAAACAAGATCATTCCATCCGTGAGGAGCTTTCTCGTTTGTTAAACTTTTGTCATTGAACGCGATCACCTGCGGAGTAAGAAATGTACCGTACCAAAAATCATTAGCGCTTTTACTGTCAGTGTTTATTTTGTCTGACCATGTCGGTTTATATTTTTCAAGAAGACCCAGCTTTTCCGCCCGCATAAAAATTGTCGCGGGTGATCCCCACCAGACATCCGCAAGAGCATTATCCTTTTCCGTCTTGATGCGGTCAAACACTTCCTGCGAACCCATGTCAAGCCATTGTACATCAATGTCAGCGTGGGCAGCTTCAAACTGCTTCTCAAATTCGGTCAGCATCTCCTTACCATGCGGCGAATAAACAACAAGCTTTTTCTTGCTATCTGTTTGACAGCTTGAAAGGAGGATCACAAAGATCACTAAACAATAAATAATTTTCATTTTAAATTCAGACAATTTGTAATGTTCAGTTATATTCTTTCTTTGGATAATAATTTATTTTAAGTTTTTCAAAAAGCTCTCTGGTCTTTTCAATACCGCTCTTCGGATTAATATCAAAATACCAGAAGTCTTCATAGTCACCGCGATTCATGAGAGGCTGCATTGTACCCTGTGATTTGTGCTCAGCAATAAGCCAGTTCACTATGATCTTGTAATCAAGCACATCTTTGAATCCGAACTTTTGCGTCCGGTCAAAACTAAAATGCATTGTATCGCTTACATTTGTAATGGGATAACCTTCAAAGCCTTTGTAAATTTTTTTAACTGAATCACCTGCTGATGAATTTGTTGCGCCAAGAATCAAAGGTCTGTCAATCGAATCGAGTGAGTTGACGGTTTCAAGAGCAAGTATTGAAGCGGAGCTGTGATGAGCATGCGTCCCCGGGCTTGGAATAGTGACAAACACATAATCATATTTTTCTCTCTGCATTATATTTTTTAATTCACTTCTTATAAAATCCAGATCCCAGATATTACTATCGAGGATTTCTTTAATATCGGCAGATGTGATGTAGCGGTGATCTTTCTGATTTAAATAATAATAATTTCTTATGCCTATAATTTTACCGCCCGCTTCGAGCTCTTTCTTTCTTATCTCAGGCAAAAATTTTCTTCCGACTGCTTCATCCGTAAGTTCAAGTCCGTAAATGTCTTCAGCGAGTGTTGAATACTTGTACCCGCCTTCACCGTTTGTAATTAAAGCAAGGTCAACTGTTCCTTTGAGATCGTGCACTATCTTATAATTTGTTCCCGCGAAAGTAGCATCATCATCAGGATGAGCTGTCACAATGAGGATCTTTGGAGGTGCGCTTTGACTGTATGTGAATTGATTTGAAAAAAGTATTAATCCGAAAATTAATGCGTATGAAATTGTTTCATAATATTTAAAAATTTTTAACCCGGTAATTTTCATAGCTTATGCATTAGTTGTAAGTTGTAGCTTTAATAATCTGAATATCTGAAAATCTCATAATCTCAGTATCTGTTAATTATATAATTATCCGGATCTCCGTTAATCAGAGTCTGATGCGATTCAATAAGGGCGTAGGCATTGTGATTGTGAATGCTTTCAAAATTCTCCGCCTCGACACTGTACCAGATTATATTCTTATTTTCATTAAGCTTCATCACAACATTCCTTACAAGATCTTCAACGAAGACAGGGTTTTCATAAGCGCGCTCGGTCACAAATTTTTCATCTTCCCTTTTTAAAAGAGAGTAGAGCTCTGAGCTTGCCGAACTTTCAACGATCGTGATCAGATCTTCTATCCAGACTGTATTTTTAAACCTTACCGAAACAGTCACTTCGCCCCTCTGATTATGCGCTCCGTATTTCGAAATGTTTTTTGAGCACGGACACAATGTTGTAACAGGCACTTTCACCGTCAGCACGAAGTCCTTTTTTTCCTTGTCTCTTACCGCGTGAAACTTCGCAACATAATCGATAAGCGATGGCTTCCCTGTGACCGGAGCGTGCTTCTCCTTAAAATAAGGAAACTCGATCTCGATATGTGAAGCATTCGCGTTAAGACGTTTCTGCATTTCAACCAGAATGGAATCAATTGAATCAACGTGTATCTCCCTGTCTTTGCATTGTAATATCTCAACAAACCTGCTCATGTGCGTGCCTTTGAATTCCTTCGGAAGATCAACGGTCATGGCGATCGTAGCGATGGTGTGCTGCAGCTCATTGTCCCTGTCCTTTACAGCAATCGGGTATTTGAGATTTTTTACTCCTACTTTATCTATCGGTATCTGCCGGAGATCGGCTTGGTTTTGTGTGTCAGGTAACAAAACTTCGGTTTCTTTCTCTTTATTCTGATTCATAAATTTTAATTGAAAATTTTAAATGATGATTTGCTTGATGATGGGGTACTCACTACAATCTATGGTTAATATAAAAGGTTCATCGTTCTTTCGGAGAATGTATTCCCATAAAAAAAGTTTATCCGTGACAGGTATATTAAAGTTTTTAAAATTATCGGGGTGGATAAATTGAAAGCTGCCTTCATTACAATCCGGTGGATGCTTGTTCAGAATTTTTTTATACAACATCAGGAACATCATGATACTGCCAATGCCCGGGAAATTCTTCTCTGTCACTATTCCCATCAGTTTCCAGTCCTCTTCCGACTGAAGGATAGCACACTCTTCAAAACCCTCCCTGGCCGCGCATTGCGAAGGTGATTCAGCGTTTTCGGTCATCAGCTTTCCTCCAGGAGGAGACATAAGACCTTTGTTGGGCTCGCGGTTTCTCTCCATTAATAAAAACTCGCCTTTTTCGTTTTGAATGTACAGCAACGTTGCAAGCTTCATTTATTCGTATTTTTATTCATCTTCTTTGAATCCAAACTTGAGCTTTACCTTTTGAAATTTGGAATCATTCTCCGTTTCATTCTCTTCAACGGGTTCAACATTTTTATCTTCAGTCTTCACTTCATCATCCATCTCTGATAATTTCTTTTCTTCTTTCCTTATAGCTTTTTCATTCTTAATATCTTTTTTGAAAGCTCTTTTTTTTGGAATTTGGCGGACGGCATCGGATTCTGTAAAAAGATTCAGACCGCTCTCAAGCGAGCTGATCTCCTCTATTATTACGCGCGGCTCCGTTTCCTCTCTCTCCCTCGGCTTTTCAAAATCCTCTTCCTTTGCACCCAGTATCGTAAATTCTCCATCTCCTACATACTCACCCGTTTCTACCATATCAACGAAGATTTCCTGCTTCGGTTTTTCATCAGGCTCATCTTCACCGCCGGAAGTCCTGAGCTTATCAACACGGTCACGCATCAGATATTTTTCGCGGTATTCAAAATATTTCCCCGCTGCATAAAGTTTACTTGAAATTTCCTTTGCTGAAATTATTGCGTTATCATAATCACCATTCAAAATTTTACCATTCCTGAGAATACTCTCTCCTTTAATGATCACATCGCTGATATCCCTTACTGTGAGATTGTTGATAATGAACTCGCATATATCTTCAGGCCTTACCACGGGCATTGTCCATATATTTCTCAGATCACTTATGTCAAACAAGATCAGATCAGCAGACTTATTTCTCTCTACCGAACCTGTAACATTTGAGATCCCGAATACCAATGACGGATTATAAATTGCTGTCTGTATGATCTGTTCGTATGAAATGTTATTCCGTGGGATAAGCGATGAAAATATTTTAAGCTCAGACAGTATATCGCTCCCAGTGTTGCCTGTTCCTGTGATTACGTTTACTCCAGCGCCGATCAGATTATCCGCATAACTTTTGGACAGCGATAAGTTTATCTGATCCGAAGGTGAAATCAGTACTGTGGAATTTCTCTTTGCTAGAATTTCTATTTCGTAAGCATTTAAATGCGTAGGATTTGATATTACCGTGTTTGACGTAATAAGCTCTGCATCAGCAAGTACGCTGATGAAATGCTTACCGAATATTTTCTTTGTTGAATCAAATGTACTTTGTGACAAAGATGCTTCGATAAAAAGCTTTACATTTCCCGATGACAGATATTTTTTTAATGATGAGAATGTATAGTTGTTAAGGTCCTCATCAGTCCTGAATCCCATTGATACGGGATACGAAGAGCTTAACGCTTCCGGAATTATCCTGTGATCAAAAGCTGTCAGATTATAATACGAAGGCTGACGGTTGATGTCTTTTAAACAGCTTTCATAAAAATCCTTCTTTATAGCAGGACTATACTCGTTAACGAATATTTCGCCATTCAAAACGGATTTCATTGCGCTTACGTTGAGAAGCTCTCTGAAAATGTCAAAGTTCTGTGAACCCGACAGGTAATTATCGATCAGCTTAAGCGAAATCCATGAGCTTATATTTTCATAATTACATTTATTAAAGAACACTCTGTTCAAAGAGTATGAGGAAACAGATTGCGAATTGAAAAATCCCGGCATTACGATCTTTCCGGATGCATCGATGATCTCAGCATCAGTATTCTTTAATAGGAATTCTTTCTCATTGAATTTTTTTTCATAGTCTATCAGAAAAATTTTTCCATTACGGATTATTACATTAAAATATCCTGCCTGCTTCTTTTTATCAAGAGTGAGCACTAATCCGTTTTTTATTACCGTATATTTATCAGCTATGGAGATCAAAATTATAGGTCTTCAATTATAAATTTTTCATTTAATAAAAACTCGCTGTCAGCAAGCTCATTCTTTTCATTCTGCATTACTGCATATTGAAATCCATCACGAATGCTGTAAGCTCCATACTCTCCTTTTACATTTAACGCGATGAATCCAACCTGGAAAATATGATCCCGGTTTTTACTCGATAAAAGATTCAGCTTATAAACTCTTTCACACGCGAGCCTGCAGGCTTCTTTCGGTGACTTCCCGCCGCGCATCAACTCGACTATTAGAAAGCTTCCGCAGGCGCGGATACATTCTTCACCTCTTCCTGTAGATGCCGCGCCGCCTATCTCACCGTCAACATAAAGTCCCGAACCTATAATAGGACTGTCACCGACACGCCCGTGCAGCTTCCACGCCATGCCGCTTGTTGTGCATGAAGCGGATATATGCCCGTCACGATCTATCGCGATCATCCCGATGGTATCATGGTATCCGTCTTCATTTATCTTATCGTGCTTGCTTTCAACAATTTTAAAATCATCTGTATGAATCTCTTCCGGCTTTGTTCCTTTGGTCAGCTTCCATTCGTGAAATCTTCTGATCGATTCAGGTGTCAGCAAATTTTCCGGCTTGAATCCGTTTCTTATCGCAAATTCATACGCACCGTCACCGGCAAGTATCGTATGTTCAGTATCTTCCAGCACCAGTCTTGCAAGACTTATCGGATTGTGAATGTTCTCGACACAAATAACTGAACCTATGCGCGCACGCCAGTCCATTATCGCCGCATCAAGTGTCACCACTCCTCTTTCATCCGGAAGTCCGCCGTATCCTACACTCAATACCTTAGGATCATCCTCAGAAACTTTTACTCCTTCCTCCACCGCATCAAGAGAATCTCTTCCTGACTTTAATGTTTCGTAAGCCGCCTCATTCGCCGCAAGCCCGTGCTTCCATGTTGAAATTACTAAAGGATTCATATTCAATTATCAATTATCAATTATCAATTATCAATGTTCAATTATCAATGTTCAATTATCAATGTTCAATGTTCAATGTTCAATGTTCAATGTTCAATGTTCAATGTTCAATGTTCAATGTTCAATGTTCAATGTTCAATGTTCAATGTTCAATGTTCAATGTTCAATGTTCAATGTTCAATGTTCAATGTTCAGAGTACATAAATCTTGCTCTGCGCTTTCAAGTCTTTCGTTTCACATTTGACGTTTCACGTTTGACGTTCTAACAATGCTTCGAGATCATCTCAAAAGTTCTGTCGTACCTGTAGGAAATATTCATATGACCCGCGTTGAATTCTTCATGAACATATTTTATCTTTTTCTTCTTAAGCTTATCACAAAAAATGCGTGCGCCAATGTGAAGATTAAATTCATCATTCACTCCTGCATCGAGATAGATCAGCTTAAGCTTTCTTAGATTTTTTTCATACTTGTCAACCATCCTCACCGGATCATGCTTTAGCCACTTGCTGAAAATTGCGGTATTAGGTTCTCCCGTTTCCACATCGAACGGCAGATCGAAATTATATCCTTTGGTTTTAAATCCTCCAGGATCCGGCGAGTAGCAGCTTGCCATTGCGATACTATTGAGAATGTTAAAAAAATATTTTGGCTTCGGCTGCTTAAAATTTATTTCATGTTTAATAAAATGTTTTATTGCTTTATCACCTTTTCCGTAATGCTCAATGTCGGTGATGAATTTCGGAAAATCCGGCTGATAACAATATTCAAAGCTCATGTCTCCCGCTGTTGAGCACATCAGCCCGAAGACATCAGGGTTTCTCATTGCAAGAACTGCAGCACCGTAACCTCCGCTTGACTTCCCGCATACTGCCCGCTTTGAGTTGCTTGCGATCGTTCTGTAATTTTTATCAATGTATGGGACGAGTTCTTTTACAATATAATCTTCATAGTTTCCCGTACCCAATGAGTTTATGAACTGGCTTCCGCCGTATCTTGTCATGCAATCGGGAAGCACTACTATCATCTCTTTCATTTTTCCCGAAGCTGTAAGCCGGTCAAGCCGCTGATGAATATTCTCAGAAAGGAAGCTCACATTAAGATGCATCTGTCCTACTCCCGAGAATCCGGACAGAAAGTAAGCAACAGGATAATTTTTTTTTGAAGAATAATATGAAGGGGGCAGGTAAACCGGAAATTCCCTTATCGACGGATCACAAAGAGGATTGTTCCTCAGACTTTTACTGTCAAATGTTTCTAAAATTATTGTACCCTTTTTTGTCAATGCGCTTCTGTTGAATTGTTAATTTTTCATTTTAATTTCAGATCTTCTTTAACTGTGATCTTGATATTATTTCTCTCACCTTGTATAACTTTCACTTTATAGCCCGCATTCTCTGCAAGTGATGATTCATCAGTTCCGATGAAATTGTCCCTGTACGCCTTTTCAAAAGATCTTATTAATATCTTATACCTGAACGCCTGTGGTGTTTGTATCGAATACAGACTGTTCCTGTCAATGGTCTTATCTACAAAATTGTTTTTGCCTACCAGCTTCAGTGTTTCTGAAACCGGAAGACCGGGGATCACGCAATTCTCTTTCCGGGCTTCATTGATAATTTCGGTTATTTTTTTTGAAGTAATGAAAGGTCTTACTGCATCATGAACAAGTATGATATCTTCGTCATCAGCTCCTGAATTTATGAGCGCGCTGTAAACAGAGTCCTGACGCAGATTCCCGCCCTGCACAATTTTTTTTACTTTTGTTAATTTATACCTGCTGACCAACGAACTTATCTTCTCAAAATATTCAAGCTTTGTCGAAATTATTATCTCATTGACGGATCGGTTGCTGTTGAATTTTTCAATTGTCCTGACAATTATTTCTTTGCCTTCTGATTTCAAAAACTGCTTCGGAGTATTTCCTCCAAATCTTATACCGCTGCCTGATGCAGGAATGATTACTTTTACTTTCATTGATCGATGTTTTCAAAATTAATCAATTAAAATTCTTATTACGATATTAATATTCTGTTATTGATTTAAATTGATTTCAATTTGAGATAAATCAATTTAAAGAATTCCACTGATTTTAATAAAATTGAAATCTATATTATTCACCATTATTTTCATTCAAAAAAACTTTGCCTGACTTTTAAAATTTGATTCTCGAAAATCATAATTATCTTGTTGAGTATCAAAACTTTAGTACATCACTTTACTTATGACTATAAAAACAAATTAGGAATAGATAGATGCCAACATTACACTGGATAGGAAAGGATAAAGTTATAAATCATCATATGGATGTTCCGTTTAAAGTATTGGAACACTCTTACGGTTTTGACAATGGCAAACAAAGCAAGGAAGAAACCAATAGCGGAAATAAAATAATACATGGCGACAACCTTGAAGCCTTAAAATCTTTATTACCCGAATACGAAGGAAAAGTAAAATGTATTTATATAGACCCACCATACAATACAGGAAACGAAAGTTGGGTGTATAACGACAATGTAAACGACCCGAAAATTAAAAAGTGGCTCGGACAAGTTGTTGGTAAAGAAGCCGAAGACCTCACAAGACATGACAAATGGCTTTGCATGATGTATCCTCGTCTGAAATTGTTGCACAAACTTTTAGCAAATGATGGAGCAATATTTATTTCAATTGACGACAATGAGCAAGCTAATTTGAAGTTGATGTGTGATGAAATTTTTGGCGGTGGAAATTTTGTGACTAATGTTATTTGGGAAAAAAATTATTCACCAAGAAATGATGCTAAGTATTTTTCCGCTTCGCATGACTTTATTGTTGTTTACGCTAAATCCAAAAATTCATGGAAACGAAATTTAGCTCCAAGAACGGATAAACAAAATAAATTCTATAAATATGATGATAAGGATGGAAGGGGTTTATGGAGACCTGACAATGTTCTTGTAAAATCCTTTTCTGAAACTGGGGTATTTGGAATTAAAAACCCGAATAATGGTAAAGAATATTTTCCACCTAAAGGTAGTTGTTACCGTTTTAATGAAGTGAAATCAAAGCAGATGTTAGCTGAAAACAGATTTTACTTTGGGAAAGACGGAAATGGAAAGCCGCAATTAAAAAGATATTTATTTGAAGTAAATGACGGAGTTGTTCCTCAAACAATCTGGAAGTATGATGAAGTATCACATAATCAAGAAGGCAAAAAGGAATTAAATAAGATAATAGAAGGCAATGTTTTTGACAGTCCAAAACCATATCAATTAGTAGAAAGAGTTTTGCAAATTGCAACTAATCCAAATGATTTAATTCTTGATAGCTACGCTGGTTCCGGTTCAACTGCACACGCTGTTTTAAACTTAAATAAACTTGATAAAGGCAATCGGAAATTTGTAATAGTTGAAATGGAAGAATATGCTGAGACTATCACAGCCGAAAGAATAAAACGAGTAATCAAAGGTTATGGAGTAGAGGGTAAAGAAACGGAAGGAACAGGCGGAAGTTTTGACTTTTTTACACTTGGACAACCCATGTTTTTAGAAGATGGTAATTTGAATGAATTGGTGGGTATTGAAAAAATTCGTCAATATGTTTTTTATACTGAAACTAAAAAACCACTCACTGAAACAAAACACAAAGACAATAAACACTTCTTGGGCAAGCAGAATGATACGGGTTATTACTTCAACTACGAGCAAGACGAAGTAACAACCTTAGACCATGCTTTTTTAGCCACCATGAAAACCAAAGCCGAGCAATATGTAATTTATGCTGACAACTGTTTGCTTACAAAAGATTTTATGACAAAGCATCACATCATTTTCAAAAAAATACCGAGAGATATAACACGATTTTAAACGATGGAAGAAAACAACAATTTTATTATTTATAACAACACCAATGGTGAAGTTCGAGTTGATGTTTTTGTGGAAGGTGAAACCGTGTGGCTTACCCAAAAAAGCATGGGAGAGCTTTTTGGTGTAACCAAAAAGACTATCAGCGAACATTTGGGAAATATATTTGGAACCAATGAGTTGCAGCGGGAAGCAACTGTCCGGAATTTCCGGACAGTTCAGCAAGAAGGAGACAGAATGGTAAATAGGGATTTAGAATATTATAACTTAGATGCTATTATTTCTGTAGGTTATAGAGTAAACTCAAGTAAGGCTACACAATTCAGAATTTGGGCAACCCAAACGCTAAAAGAGTATATAATCAAAGGTTTTGTTTTGGATGATAACCGCCTTAAGCAAGGACAAACCCTTTTTGGAAAAGATTATTTTAAGGAATTACTCCGCAGGGTTCGTTCCATCCGTGCCAGCGAACGCAGAATATACCAACAAGTAACGGATATTTTTGCAGAGTGTAGTATAGATTATGACAAGAACTCAGATATTACCAAGCACTTTTATGCAATGGTGCAAAATAAATTTCACTATGCCATAACAGGAAAAACAGCCGCAGAAATTATACACCAATCGGCAAATAAAAAGGAAGATAATATGGGGCTTACCACTTGGAAAAATGCACCTGACGGACGAATAATAAAAACTGATATAATTGTTGCAAAAAACTATTTACAGGAAAAAGAAATAAGTCAACTAGAAAGAACGGTAACAGGCTATTTTGATTACATAGAAGGATTAATAGAAAGAGAAAATTCCTTTACTATGGAAGCTTTAGCAGAAAGTGTAAACAAGTTTCTTACGTTTAACGAATATAAAATACTCCAAGGAAAAGGCAGAATTTCAAAACTTCAAGCAGACAAAAAAGCCGTGAAAGAATATGATGAGTTTAACAAAACTCAAAAAATCATTTCAGACTTTGACAAAGAAATTAAAAAACTAGGAAAGAAAAATAAGTAATGGAATTAAAACCATATCAACAGCAAGTAATAAACGACCTTTCACTATTTTTGGAGCAAGTGCAAGAAACCAAAGACGTGAAAGATGCATTTTATAATTTTTGGACAAAGCATCCAAAAACGCCATTGTTTCCATTTGCAGGAACTGCAATAGAGCCATACAAAAACAATGTGGCACGAGTGCCGCATATTTGTGTAAAAGTGCCAACCGCAGGCGGTAAAACTTTTATTGCTTGCAATGCTATTAAAACAATTTTTGATGCCTTTGCTTACGACAAACCTAAAGCGGTGGTTTGGCTTGTGCCTTCTATAACCATTTTAGACCAAACAATTAAAAATCTTAAAGACACAAATCACCCATACCGACAAAAAATAAATTCACATTTCGGAAACAAAGTAGAAGTATTTGATAAAGCTTCATTGCTTCAAGGAAGTGGATTTAACGCTACTTCGGTAAAAGAACAGTTGAACATTTTTGTTTTGAGTTTCGACAGTATTCGCACCGCTAACAAAGAAGGCAGAAAAGTATTTGAGCAAAACGGTTCGTTGCAATCATTTGAAACGCTATTAGGTAAAGACGAAGAAATATCGTTGATGAAAGTAATGCAATTCTTAAATCCAATGATAGTTGTGGACGAAAGCCACAATGCCGAAACGAATTTAAGTGTGGATATGCTCAAAGAATTTAACCCTTGTTTTATTCTTGATCTTACAGCAACACCGAGAAAAAACAGCAACATTGTAAGTTTTATTGATGCTTTAGAATTGAAAAAAGAAAACATGGTAAAACTTCCTGTTATTGTTTACAATCATCAGGACAAAACAGAAGTAATCAATAGCAGTTTGCAACTGCAAAAACGCTTGGAACTTCAAGCCATTGAAGAAGAAAAGAAAGGCGGTAAATACATTCGTCCTATTGTTTTATTTCAAGCACAACCAAAAAACGGCAAAGACTTTTTGAACGAAGAAGAAGAAAAATCAAATGTTCAGAAACTCAAAGAAAAACTCATTGAATTAAAAATCCCTGCCGAACAAATCAAAATCAAAACCGCAAACATCAATGAAATTAAAGGCATTGATTTAATGAGTAAGGAATGTGAAGTACGTTACATCATTACAATAAACGCATTAAAAGAAGGTTGGGATTGTCCGTTTGCCTATATTTTAGCTTCATTGGCAGACAAGAGTTCAGCAGTAGATGTTGAACAAATTTTGGGCAGGGTTTTACGTCAACCTTATGTGATGAAACACAACTTTCCTTTACTCAATTTGAGTTATGTTTTAACGGCATCATCAAAATTCCTTGACACATTAGACAATATTGTAAAAGGTTTGAACAAAGCAGGTTTCAGTGACAAAGATTATAAACTGGCTGACCCGGATTTGTTAGAAGAAGCAAAGAAACAAGACCCGTTTCAACAATTGACTGTTTTTCCGACAAGCGGAAAAGAAGCAGAAGATATTACTTCCGATATTGACACAACAAGAATTTCAGTTCCTTCGGAAACTGAATTACCAAATACAGCAGTTTCGGAAATTGAGAAATCAGCAATAGAACAAAATGAAGCCTTTGAAAAAACTGTTTCCGAAATGGAAGCCAACAATACAACAACATTGCCAAACGAAATACAACAACTTGTGAAAACATATAGAATTAAAGACATTTTCATAGAAAAAGCGGAACAAACAAACTTGCCACAGTTTTGTTTGAAAGTTCCTGCAAACGATTTATTCGGAAAGAAAGAAGAAGAATTGCCTTTAGAAAAGGAAAATCTTTTAGATGGGTTTGCATTAAGCAAAGCCGACACAAACATTGCTTTTGACAGCATTACAGCCGAACTATACAAAATTGATTTAGACGAAACTAAAAAAGAACACACACCAACATTTGTAAGGCTTGACGGAGAAGTGAAAGAGAGTGTAATGGCTTACATTCTTGACCCATCACGAAAAGACAGCAGAGTAAAGAATTTCACAAAACGCTTAATGGATTTAATCGGAAATATGTTTCCAATTCCCGACAAGGAAATTGAAAAATACATCAACCGAATTTTAGAAGATTTCAAAGACGAACAATTCAGCGACTTGGCAGCAAACGAATACACTTACAAAGACAAAATCAAGTATAAGATTATTTCACTTTCAGAACAGTTTGCAGAGAAGAAATTTAAGGATTATTTAGACACTGACAAGGTATTTATAAAATCTTCTTTCACTTTGCCAAAAAGCATTTCACCAGGCGACACTGCAAAAGACATTACAAAATCGCTTTACGAGAAAGAAGGAAGCATGAACGGTTTTGAAGAACGTGTAATCAATGAAATTGGTAACATGAACAACATTGCTTTTTGGACACGAAACATTGAAAGGAAAGGTTTTAGAATTAACGGATTTATAAATCATTATCCTGACTTTATAATTCAGACAAAAAGCGGTAAAACAATTTTATTAGAAACAAAGGGAGACCATTTGGACGCAGAACAAAAAATTAGACTTGGCGGACTTTGGGTTGGTAAAGCAGGAAATAACTATCGTTACTTTATGGTATATGAGAGACGGATAGTTGACGGAGCATATAAATTAGAAGACTTTATTAATATTATCAAAGACATTTAATTTTAGCCACCTGTATAATTGGTTTTAGAAATTTTCTATAATTTCTTGAAGACAGTAAAGATATAAACTGGAATTGCTGCAGATCTCCTCATAAAAAAACCCGGAATAAATTAATTAATCCGGGTATGCATTTTAAAAATTTAATTTTCTTCTATATTATTAAAATTGCATCACCGTAACTGTAGAATCTGTATTTTTCCTTTACAGCCTTCTTATATGCTTTCATAACAGAACTTAATTATGGCCAAAAGTAAAACCATTAATGTAAAAGGAAAAGAGATTTCCATCATTCAACATCAGGAGGCTGATTATATTTCGCTGACTGACATGGTAAAGGGATTTGGTGACGATACCATGATTTACAGTTGGATGAGAAACAGGAATACGCTTGAGTTTATTGGCATTTGGGAGGAATTGAATAACCCGGATTTTAAAGGTAACGAATTCGTTACCTTTAAAAGTCAGGCAGGATTGAACAGTTTCAATCTGACTCCAAGAAAGTGGATAGATGCAACAAACGCTATCGGGATAATTTCAAAAGCAGGAAGATATGGAGGCGGAACATTTGCTCACAGAGACATTGCCTTTGAATTTGGAAGTTGGTTAAGCCCGGAATTCAAGCTTTATCTCATCAAAGAATTTCAACGGCTCAAAGCCGATGAGAATAATCGCCTTAAATTGGAATGGAATCTTCAGCGCACATTAGCAAAAGTGAATTATCACATTCATACCGATGCTATCAAAGAAAAATTAATTCCTCCAGCGCTTTCAAAAGAAAAAATAAATTTTGTGTATGCTGATGAAGCCGATATGCTGAATATGGCTTTGTTTGGAATGACAGCAAAACAATGGAGAGAAGCCAACCCAAAAGCGGAAGGAAACATTCGTGATGCAGCAACCATTGAACAATTGGTTGTGCTGAGCAACATGGAAAGCATTAATGCGGTGCTTATTCATCAAAATCTTTCCCAGCCGGAGCGATTAAAACAATTGAACAGCATTGCTATCACCCAAATGAAATCGCTAATCGGAAATAAAAACTTAAAAAAATTGAAGTAGCAATAGCTGAATACATAAATGTAGAAAAACCATTTTTAGATAAACTTCGGCAATTAGGTTAAGCCATTGCTCTACTTCATCAAAACAATTGATCTCAATCGATCACAAAATTTTCACCATAAAAAAACCCGGACTAAATTAAATTAATCCGGGTATGTATTTTAAGAATTTATTTTCCGCTATACAATGAGCATTGCATCACCGTAACTGTAGAATCTGTATTTTTCCTTTACAGCTTTCTTATATGCTTTCATAATGAGATCTCTTTCTGCCATAGCGCAAGCCAGCATCAACAGCGTGCTTTGCGGCATGTGGAAATTTGTAACAAGCTTATCGACTATTCTCAGTGACTGCGGCGGATGAATGAACTTATCCGTCCAGCCTTTGCCCCATCTTACCTGTCTGCTTGTAATAACATTTGTCTCAAGAACTCTTGCCACAGATGTGCCTACAGCAAAAACTTTTTTCCTTTTTCCAATTGACGTATTTATTATATCCGCTGACTCCTGTGTCATCTCATAATATTCCGAATCCATTCTGTGCTTTGAAAGATCTTCAACTTCTACAAGCCTGAATGTACCAAGACCTATATGCAGTGTAATGTAAGCGATCTTCACACCTTTTGCTTCAGCTTTTTTCAATAATTCTTTTGTGAAGTGAAGTCCTGCTGTCGGAGCTGCTACTGAACCAACATTCTTAGCATATACTGTCTGGTAGTCTTCCTTGTCTCTTTCTACCGGATCCCTTTTAATGTAATGAGGAAGCGGAGTCTTGCCGAGCTTCTCAATGTATTTTGAAAAATCACCCTGATAATTAAATCTGACTATGCGTCCGCGCGAAGTTGTATTGTCAATTACTTCACAGTATAAATTCTTTGTGAAAAAGATCCTGTTTCCGATCCTTACTTTTCTGGCAGGGTCAACGACTACATCCCATATATTTTCTTCTGCTGATAATTGTCTCAACAGAAAAACTTCGATCTTTGCTTTTGTCTTTTCCTTTGTACCGTAAAGTCTGGCATTGAAAACTTTCGAATCGTTCAATACCAGTACATCTCCTTCTTCCATATAATCTATGACATCCTTGAATTTTTTTGTTTCAAGTTCGCCTGTCTCTTTGTTTACGATCATCAGTTTGCATGTGTCCCTCGGATTCTTAGGAGCTTTGGCAATTAAATTTTTTGGTATCGGATATTTAAATTGTGAAAGTTTCATTTATCTATTTGTTGTTATTAAAATTCTTTTAGGGGAATAAATTAAACCGATGACCGTCGATCATCTGTTTTCAATACTGTAAAACGCCTTCAGTCCGGGATAAACTGCCGCCGCGCCAAGCTGTTCCTCTATTCTTAACAGCTGATTATACTTTGCAACTCTGTCCGTTCTCGAAAGTGAGCCGGTCTTGATCTGACCTGCATTTGTTGCAACTGCTATATCTGAGATCGTTGTGTCTTCCGTTTCTCCGCTTCTGTGACTTATGATTGAAGTATAGCCGTGAGTTTTTGCAAGCTCTATTGCGTCAAGTGTTTCGGTAAGTGTTCCTATCTGATTTACTTTTATAAGAATGGAGTTTCCGATTTTCTTGTCAATCCCTTTTTGTAAAAATTCTGTGTTAGTAACGAAAAGATCATCACCTACAAGCTGAACTTTCTTACCCAGTGCATCCGTAAGCAGTTTCCATCCTGCCCAGTCATTCTCAGCCATACCGTCTTCAATACTGATGATCGGATAATCCTTTACCATCTTCTCATACATCTTCACCATTTGCTCGGAAGTCTTGGTAGGAATATGTGATTTATAAAATTCATACTTTCCGTTTTTCCACATTTCGCTTGAAGCAACATCAAGTCCGATGAAAATATCTTTTCCGGATTTATAACCGGAGTTATTGATCGCCTCGAGTATTACCTCTATAGCTTCTTCATTTGATTTTAAATTTGGAGCAAAGCCGCCTTCATCACCGACATTAGTGTTGTAGTTTTTTTTGTGCAGAACGTTCCTGAGGGAATGAAAAATTTCAACTCCGCATCTTAAAGCTTCGGAAAAACTTTTGGAACCGGCAGGAATTATCATAAACTCCTGAAAGTCAACAGTATTGTCAGCATGCCTGCCTCCATTGATGATGTTCATCATGGGAACCGGCAGTGTGCGGGCATTTACGCCGCCTATATATTTGTATAATGGAATCCTAAGTGAGTTTGCAGATGCGTGTGCATTAGCGAGAGATACTCCGAGCAATGCATTTGCTCCGAGCTTTGATTTGTTCTTTGTTGCATCAAGTTTGATAATCGTTTCATCCAGCTCGATCTGTTCAAGACTTTCCATTCCGATAATCTTTTTTGAAATGGTTTTATTCACATTATCGACAGCTTTACGGACACCTTTGCCTAGATAACGTTTCTTGTCGCCATCACGCAGCTCAACTGCTTCGCGCTCACCGGTGGACGCTCCGGACGGGACAGCCGCTCTTCCAAGCGTTCCGTCTTCTAAAATCACATCTACTTCTATTGTTGGATTACCCCGGGAATCTAAGATTTCCCTTGCGTGAACCTCGTAAATTAAAGGCATGTAAAAAGTTAGGAGTTTTTTTATAATGAGTTTTTCAAAATAACCTATTAATGAGCGGAAAGCAATTCAATATATGGGTTTGAATTGGTTTGATGACATTGCTGTCCAAAATGTTTTTTAAAAATTTAAATATTTAAATTCAATCTGTATTGGTAATATTTTTGCACCAATATCGAATCTTTAAAATCAATCTTCCAATAACCCTTTGAAGATTTACTTATGCTGTCCAAATAAATTTATGTTAATTCTGTTTTAAAAATTAGTGATAATATTTCTAAATTCGTGATCATTAGTGAAATTCGTGGCAAGCTTTTTCTTTAGTTTGGACGGATGTTGTTTGATGACGTTTGATCATGGAATATCATCCGGCTTTCAAGGAGAAATATGTGAATATGGAATTTCAATATAATATCAGGTATTTTTATTCTACAAAAGATAATTACGAAACCCGGGACAAAGATTATCAGTCATAAAGATTATCAGTCATAGTTAATAAATATCTGCCATCCGTTTTAAAATTTAAAATTAAAAAAAATATTATGTCATTTAGGAAAATCACAATTTGTATTTGCTTTCTTATTACTTCACAATTAAGCTTTGGTCAGACACTCGACCCCGGAAAAGAGAAGTTCATTGATTCTGTATTGAATGCTAATTATCCGGCAGGTATGCCGGGAATTTCTGTGATAGTTTCAAAAGACGGAAAACCATTGTACAAAAAAGCTTTTGGAATGGCTGATATGGAAGCTGATCTGAAGCTCAAAACAGATAACGTTTTTGCGATCGGAAGCATGACCAAGCAGTTTACTGCTGTAGCAGTGCTGATGCTTGTTCAGGATGGTAAGCTGAATTTAACAGATGATGTAAAGAAATATCTGCCTGATTACAACACTCATGGAAAAACAATTACACTGAAACATCTGCTGACACATACCAGCGGAATACCCAGCTATACTGAAATGAAATCTTTTGTAGATCTTATAAAGAAAGAGGCATCACCGGAAGAAATAATTAATATGTTCAAGGACACGGCTTTGCTGTTTGATCCCGGGACTAACTGGAGTTACTCCAATGCCGGCTATATGCTTGCAGCATACATTGTTGAGAGAGTGTCGGGAATGGAATTCAATAATTTTCTTATTGAAAAAATATTCAAACCTCTTGAAATGAAAAACACTTATATAGGTAGCTTTACAAAAATCATTCCAAAGCGGGCAAGAGGATACGATCCGAGTGGTACTGATCATGTACAAAACACTGATTACTATAGCTGGAGCTGGCCTTACGGAGCAGGTAACATACTGTCAACAACAGGTGATCTGCTCAAATGGGATGAAGCTTTATATTCTGATAAGCTTGTAAAAAAAGATCTGCTGGACATTGCTTTTAAAAATTTTAAATTTAATGACGGCAGGTCAGTTAACTATGGTTACGGATGGGCAATAAATGATTTTGATAATCATACTGTAATATTTCACGGTGGTGCGATCGGTGGATATTTATCCGAAGCTGTCAGAATTCCGGACGAACATATTTATATCGCGGGTCTTACCAATACAACAAAAACTTCTCCGGCAGATATTATTAACAGTATCGCTCTTAAGATGATCGGCTATGATATTAAAATGCCTGATAAAATTCAGATTGATGAAACTGTTCTCGAAGATTATAAAGGTGTTTTTGAAGCTAATATGTCGGGCTTGAGAGTTGTCACCAATATGGGTTCGGAAAAAGAATACAGGTACGTCACTACCGAGGACGGCAATCTTTACAGTACCAGAAGCGGCGGCAGTAAAAGGCTTCTTATCCCGGTCGGTAAGGACAAATTTTATACAAAGGACGGTACAACAGTTTGCACATTTGTCCGCAATAGTGATAATAAAGTAATTGCGATCAATCTTTCATCTTACCCGCTTCAATATGGTCCTGTTGAGATCTCACAAAAAACCGATCTAACACTGCCTGACCTGAAGGAAAATGTAACTGTCGATGAAGCAATACTGAAAAGCTATGAAGGTACATATCAGCTTCAGCCAGGATTTGACCTTGTAGTTTACATTAAGGATGGAAAATTTTATACAGAACCCACGGGGCAGGCGCCTGTGATACTCCATCCGCAGAGCGATACACATTTTTTTATAAAGGAGGTGGATGCGCAGGTTGATTTCAATAAAGACAGCAGCGGTAAAGTAATAAGTCTTACTCTTACACAGGGGCAGAAATTCGAATGCAGGAAAACTAAATAATTATAATGGATCAAGAACTCATCATTAATAAATTAGCAGCTTACAGGAAAGTGTTCAAAGGTTTACTTTCCGGAATTTCATCCGAAGAATATCTGTGGAGACCGGCTCCAGAAAAATGGTGTCTGCTGGAAATTGCCTGCCATCTGTATGATGAAGAGCTGTATGATTTCCGCGCGAGGGTTACTAGTGTTTTGGAAAATCCTGAAGCATCACTGCCGCCGGGCGATCCTGTGGGCTGGGTCAAATCAAAAAATTACATCGGTCAGGATTATGATTTGATGGTTGGGAAATTTCTCAATGAAAGGGATGAATCTGTAAAGTGGCTGCAGAATTTAATTTCACCGCTGTGGAATAATGAATATAAGCACCCTGTGCTGGGACCATTGTCGGCGGAATTTTTTCTGGCTAACTGGCTAGCGCATGACTATCTTCACTTCAGACAAATTAACACCGTAAAGTATGCTTATTTTAAATCGTTAAGTGGAATTGAGCTTGGCTATGCAGGAGATTGGTAATCAAATTTAACAAAGTCATTACCTTCGTTTTAATAAAAGTTTTTTTATTTCTTAAAAGTGATTCGATTTTTGTTATTAATAAAATTATTTTAGGAGATCAAAAAACTTTAAGCATCATGAAAAAAAATTTTGTTCTGTTCTTTCTGTTCTCTGTAATAATTTTATTAACCGGATGCAAGAAACCGGATGAGGTACAGAAAGTACCGGAGAAAAGTGATATTGAAAGTAAAGAATCAAAATCAGATTCAAGCAGGCAAGTCATTGAAAAAGATATTTACGAGGGATTATATGTGAAGAACATTAATGCAAGCTCGTTCAGAGACTGCAGGCATCCGGATTCACTTTACTGGGTCACTGATAAAACCAAAACACTTGAGGGACTTTATAATAAGTTATTTACCGATGCCAATGTTTATAATTCGGTTGTGGTAAAAGTAAAAGGGGAGATGGTCCCGACAGAAACTGCGGGATTGATCGACATGTATCCGCGGACACTGATGGTAAAGGAAGTTTTATCCGTTGAAAAGAAAAATCCGGACAATACCTGCGTGCCCTATAATTTCTGGGGCTCCGGCAATGATCCGAAATGGTCGGTACAGATCTCTGAGACAGAGAACCTGATCGAGCTCGACGTCCCGTCAGAAAAGAAGATTTACAATTTCTTTTATGCAGAACGAAAGGAGGAAAACGGTGAGATTAAATATTCGAATTACAATACCGTCCAGCGGAGCATGATCGAAGTAGTATTCAAAAAGCAAATATGTAAAGACAGCCTCTCCGGAAAAACTTATGATTATTCAGTAAATGTAAATCTGAACGGTGGAAAAAACTTCATCGGATGTGCGATCAAAGGATCAGCACAATAACTTCACTTTTTAACCGGCGCCTCAATCATAAAACTTATCACACATTTCTCCCGTAACTGCAGCTACAGCCCTTTTAATATTCATTTCATTTAACCTATAATAAAAATGTTAACTCAGTTTTTATTTATCCTCAGCTTAATCTCAATTTTATCCTGCACCAAAAAAAGTGACAGCAATACTTCCGCAGGAGAAAACAAAACAAATAAGCGATACCTGTGAAGAACCTGACAGCGACGTAAGGTGTTTCTTTATTAATGCGCCTTCCGGTCTCAACAGCATGATGGATACTTGAATAGTTAAATCTTAAACTCACCGTCTTTTATAATGATGGTCTTCTTACCTTCGCCATCCACTCCTGTAACATTTATTTCATCGGAGCCGATCATAAAATCAGTATGCACGAGTGAGTAGTTGCATCCGTTCTTCATCATGTCATCAGGAGTAAGAAGATCATCTTTGTTGGGAAGACACATCGGTATCCCTCTGCCAAGAGCAATATGGCAGGCAGCATTTTCATCATACAGTATGCTGTTAAAGATCAAACCGCTTTTGTGAACACCCGAACTCTTGTCAACCAATGCGACTTCTCCAAGGTATGACGCTCCCTCATCGGTGCTGAAATATTTTTCGAGAATTTTGCTGTCGGGTTTTGAGTCAAACTGAATGACTTTTCCATTTTTGAATTCGAATGAAATGTCTGTCAGAATATTCTCCATTACCTTTACCGGTTTTGTAACTCTGACCTTACCATTTACTCTCCGGTAATCAGGTGTTGTAAAAACTTCTTCAGTCGGGATATTCGGTATGAACATTCTGCCGTTCTTAGCTTTAACCATTCCGCCTATCCATACACAATTTTTGTTTAACCCGATCTCAAGATCAGTTCCGAGACCGTTAAAGATCAATTTGTCTAATTTCATTTCTGAAAGTATCCGGCTTCGTTCGATAAGCTTTGCACCGTTTGCTTTCCATTCTTCAACAGGATCTTTTTTATCAAGATGTAAGACAAGTGCTAATTTTTCCCAAAGTTCATTAGTAAGATTTTCATCCGGTGGTTTATTAAAAACTTTTGAAGCCCAGACCGGACCCGGAGCAGCTACAATACACCAGCAGATCTTAGAGCCCGATATAGCATTGGCAATCGGACGACCCGTGATCTGTTCCGCTTTTGCAAGCATACCGAATTTATCGGTATCAATATTTTTAAGCACATCTATCTCCTCAAGATTATCAATCTTGATAAATGCGTAATCGCCTGAAGTTATTTCATAATTCCTGATTTTATAAAAATCGGGCATATATTCAAGGTCAGCCGGGTCAGCGTTATTATTGATCCGGTGCTTTGAAAGGGTGAGGCTGTAAAAATAAATATCGACATACTTAGCACCATTTGCATAAGCTGTTTCAGCAAGCTTAAGCGCGAAGTCTGCATTTTTTATTCCGCTTGCGATCAGCAGACTCTGACCTTTGTAAAGGTTCACTCCTGCTTTTATAACCAGCTCGCAATATTTTTTCAGATACTCTTCGTTCATAGTTTATAAAATTTTATTTGGTTTCAAAGTTAATTAAATTCGTGTATAAAAGTTAGCCACGAAATCATTAAAAAAATTGATTTGAACCTCCTCGCCTTACAAGACAAAGATCAAATTGAATTACATTTCAGAAAAAATACCGATCTCAATCTATATCAGCTTGGAGACCTTGATGACTTCTTCTGGAAATTTACTGATTGGCAAGCGGCAGAAGAAGACGGTGAAATTAAACAGATCATATTAATTTACAAAGGCACCGATCTTCCTGTAATGATCGCGCTGTGTGATAAGAATGAAAATATAATGAGAGAACTCTTGATAAATCTTGAACCCCGTCTGCCGGAAAAATTCTATTCGCATTTGTCAAAAGGTCTGGCAGAAGTTTTGCGGGGTAATTATAATTTTGAGAAACACGGGACTTATTTAAAAATGTCATTACAAAAAAATGATCTCGTATTGTTTGCTGAAAATCCCGCCGTGCGCAGACTCGAAGTCACGGATATTGAACAGATAAAAAAATTTTATGAAGAGAGTTACCCGGATAACTGGTTTGACAAAAGAATGCTTGAATCGGGAAAATATTTCGGATACTTCATTAATGATAAGCTTGCGGGTATAGCAGGCATTCATGTCTATTCCGGAAAATATAAAGTTGCAGTTCTTGGAAACATAACCACTGACCCTGTTCATAGGGGCAGATCAATTTGCACGAATTTAACATCTGCACTTTGTGCGGATCTGTTTGAAACAGTCGATAACATAGGTCTGAATGTTCACAGTGAAAACACCGCTGCGATAAAAAGCTATGGAATGGTCGGATTTAAAATAACAGGAGAATACGAGGAATATATGTTTAAGAAAAAGTTTTAAACTTCCTTATCATCTTTTACTATCACCTGCGGAATGAAATACATTACCGGTACCAGTACGAAGATCGCAAGGGAAATATAAATTAAAGACAACTCATCCTGACACCGAAATTAAGTCAGAACTGAATTAACCAATTTATTTCACCACAAAGACACGAAGGCACAAAGTTACGAAAGGATGGTCTATTTCATGTTTGAAAAAATTTCATTTGAAGAAGAAAGAATTTGTAGCTGCGATTTTTCATTTTTTTGGAAAAACCTTTCTCTTTCATATTAAAAAGATTATGTTTTAGGAAATAAAAATCTATAAATAACTGCCGCAAGTTATTTAACAATAAATGTTCAGTGCTGTCCAAAACATTTTTAATTGTTAAAATTAAATGTGAAATTGTTTCCGAATTAAATGTTATTTTGCTAATATTGAACCTACCTTCTAACTAACTTTCTATTGAAAAATTAATTAATAAAATAACCAGACTAAAGAGTAATGGATAAATACCGAAGGGATG
>Ga0163153_10002215_pt1 | contig 28974 bp, 17 predicted proteins | sample OliLakLV19MP6IB1_FD_148629 | JGI IMG/M metagenome (GOLD analysis project Ga0163153, IMG submission 148629) | Freshwater microbial mat bacterial communities from Lake Vanda, McMurdo Dry Valleys, Antarctica - Oligotrophic Lake LV.19.MP6.IB-1 | ecosystem: Environmental > Aquatic > Freshwater >...
GGACAAGGTGTTGTTTTGGAAACTTGCCGAGGAGGCGCTCAAGGCAAGTAAGGCTATCGCAGAGCCGCGGTTCTTTGTCTCCTATCGTTGGGAAAGCGCCGAGCATGTCGCTTGGACCGACCGTTTCGTAACAGACCTTGTCCGTAATGGTTACGACGTGGTCTATGATCGGCTGGAAGTCGTCAAAGGACGCATCGGGTTGGAGCCAGGGCCAGCGCACCAAAATAGCCCGAGTCTTCAGGCGTTCTACAACTTCGCGCGCTCGAAAACACTGCAAATCATGTAATGATGTGACGAACGGCTCGTTTTCCCCCGTAAAAGCGTGTGTTTTTTGATGCGTCGGCCCTGGGGTTGGAGCAGCTCGTCCAGAAAAAGCTGGCGCACCCGGACAGCCTCCGAGTATGCCGAATATTGCCACTTGAGCGGAGAGCGCGGGCCGTACCCGAGTTCATCGCCGCGCTGGCATCCTGCAATATATTCATCGCCGTGCTTACTGAGCAATATCGGCGTGCAGTGGAGCCGACGGTACAGGATCGTTGTTCGAGCACTCCGGGAATTGAAGGATTCTCCTACAATCCCGACGACGGCTGGGTGTGGGACGAGTGGCATTTTGCCGGTCACTTAGAACATCGCGGGCGAATTACGAGGGTGGGCATCTGGCGTTCCGGCCCGATCGTGCCCTTTCCGTTCAATAAGGACGAAGTCTTCGATTTTCGAGACGATGCCGCATACGCCGGTCAGATTCAGAAATACTTTTCTGCGTAGCGAAGGTGACGATATCTCGATTCCATGACGTAATCGCGGGTACTGCGACTCTATCGGCAGTTTCTCCAAATTGCAGACGATACAATTCGATGGTTCCGAATCGCTGATGAACGGCGTCGTCGCAGAGTTGAATGGCCCCAACGTCGACGTTTGTACGTCGTTCATCGCGAGGTTGTGAACCCCGCAATTGCCGGCAGCAGCATGGCTAAGCGTTAGCGTGAGTTTCGTCGTTAGGTTCCCTCGCGAAGTTGCCCGACTATGACCGACGGTGCCGTGACCAATCGTGCCGAAATGCGACGGGCGTTTATTAGCCATAGCAGCCCGGATGACGGCTATGTTGCCGAGCTCGAGCAGTTCGTTCGCGCGCTGGGATACGACTCCGTATTTAACGACGTTCGTTCGATCGTCCCCGACGCCCAGTTTTGGCCCGAGATCGAACGGGGAATCGCGGCGAGCGATGCTTTGATTGTCGTGATCACACGGGCGTCGATGAAATCGCCGTGGGTCGCCCAGGAAATCGCCTTTGCCGATAGCCTGCAGAAACGGGTCGTGCCGATCTGGATCGAAGATTGCGAGCTCCCGGCCCGGTTTGCCGATCGGGACGTGATCGATTTTCGGCCCGGGTCGCGGGTGAGGGATCGCCAGATCGCTGCTTCGCGGATCTTGCGGCATTCGCCGCCGATTCTGTTCGGGCGGGAGACGTGGCTGGATGCGTTGGACGCGGCATGGGCCGATCGGAACCTGAACCTCTACACGCTTGTTGCGTGGGGGGGCGTCGGCAAGACCTCGCTGGTCGCCCACTGGGTTGCCGAGCGGTTCATGAAAGTCGGATGGCGTGACGTCGAACGCTACTTCGATTGGTCGTTCTATAGCCAGGGGAGCGGCGAATCGCGGCAGACCTCGGCGGACTTGTTCATCAGCGAGGCGCTCAAGTTTTTCGGCGATCCTGATCCGACGGTCGGCGGCGGATGGGAACGGGGGGAGCGGCTGGCGAAGCTCGTTCGGCAACATCGCACGCTGTTGGTGCTGGATGGCATCGAACCGTTGCAATATCCGCCGACCGACAAAGCAGGCATGGCGGGTCGGCTCAAAGATCCGGCCCTCGAGGCCCTCGTACAAAGCCTGGCGGCGGACAATCCCGGCCTATGCGTCATCACCACGCGCGAGCATCTGACGGACGTCGAGGCTTTGCCGACGACCGAGGAGCAGAAGCTTGATTGTCTCCCCAAGGAAGCGGCCGTCGGGCTGTTGCGGCATCTACGAATTGTCGGGACCGACGAAGAGTTGGAAGCAGCCTGGAAAGACGCCGGCGGCCATGCCTTGACGTTGCAACTGCTGGGTCGGTTCATTGTCGACGCGTATCCCGATCGCGACATTCGGCACTACAAGCAGGTGCATTTCGTCGAAGCCGACGAAGTGCGCAGCAAGGGGCGGAGTGCGCTGAAGGTGATGGTCGCCTACGAGAAATGGTTTGAGTCGGCCGGGCCGGAGCGGCAGCGGGAGTTGGCGATCTTGCGGCTCACGGGGTTGTTCGACCGCCCGATTGCAGCCGACTGCCTGGAGGCGCTACGAGCCGAACCGGTGATGGCGAGATTGACCGACGGACTCGTCGGGCTGAAAGAAACGCAATGGAACCTGGCGCTTTCGCGGCTCGTCGAGATTGATCTGTTGTCGCGCTCCGGAGCGGGCAGAGAAGCCGCGATCGACGCCCATCCGCTGGTCCGCGAGTACTTCGCGGAACAACTTGCCAACCAGTCGCCGGACGCGTTTCGCGAGGCCCACTCGCGGTTGTTCGATCACCTGTGCAAGACGACGCCGTATCGGCCCGACGAGTTGCCGGGACTGGCGCCGCTGTATCAAGCGGTCGTTCACGGATGCCTGGCCGGGCGCCAGCAGGAGGCGTGCGACCACGTTTATTTTGACCGGATCCTGCGAGGCGGCGGATCTAAAGGCTTCTATAGCATCAAGCAACTTGGAGCATTTGGTGCGACTTTGGGTGCGGTCGCGGCCTTTTTTGACGAGCCATGGACCCGCGTTTCGCCGAATCTCGGCGGTCCAGATCGGGGGTGGATGCTCGGTCAAGCTGCTGTCTGTTTGCGGGCGCTCGGCAGACTAACGGAGGCAATCGAGCCAATGCGGATCGAAGTAGATGGCACGATCCGCAAGAAGGAATGGGAGCATGCTTCCACCGGCTCCGTCAATCTCGCCCAATTGGAATTAGCGCTGGGCCAATTGGACCAAGCCGTGGTCGATGCCCAGCGAGCCTTCGAGTTTGCGGACTTGAGTAAGGTTGAAAGTCTTAGAGTGGTCATGCGCGCCGCCGCGGCCGGAACCCTGCACCAAGCCGGCAGGCGAAAAGAAGCCGAGGCGCTGTTCGCCGAGGCTGAGCGGATGCAGAAGGAGTTGTCACCAGCGGAGCCACTTCTCTATTCGCTGCAGGGATTCCATATTGTCGACTTAATCTTGGCCCCGGCCGAGCGCACCGCGTGGCAACAAGTGCTCCGCGAAACGGTAATTGAAACCGGAACGGGGCCAACAGAGCAGGGGCAAAGCGATGTTGCACAGATTTGCGCCGAGGGGGAACGACGGGGCGCCGAGGCGTTGCTAATCGCGAAACGAAACAATTCGCTTCTGGACATTGGTCTCGACCATCTAACATTAGCGCGAGTTAGGCTTTACGCGGCGCTTTGCTCCGCCGTCTGCCATTCTGAGATCATAAGACTGCGATCGGAAATCGAAACTGCGCTTGCCAAACTTCGCCAAGCCAATTCGCTCGACCATCTTCCCAAGGCCTTGCTTACCGTCGGTCTTTATTACGGCGCCGTGGCGAACCAGCCCGACGAAGCTCGCCGCTACCTCGACGAAGCTTGGCAGATCGCCGAGCGGGGGCCGATGCCGCTGTACTTGGCCGATGTTCACCTGCACCGCGCGCGGCTGTTCCGCGACCGTGACGAACTGGCCAAGGGCCGCGCGCTCATTGAGAAGCACGGCTACTGGCGGCGTAGGGAAGAGCTTGAGGATGCGGAAGCGGCGCTTGGGAACACGTAACGAGTTGACTTGATGTCGCAACCATCCGTGAAGAATCGGGTATTCATCTCCTGCGTTTCCGACGAGTTTGAGCGTCCGGAAGGCGCTTTCGTGGGAATGCGCAGCCAGTTGAAGCATTACCTCTCGCGGGCCGATTGCGACGTGAAGGTGCAAGAAGAGTTTCGCCAGGCAGGGGACGTCGACACGGTTGCCAAGCTCGCCGCCTACATCCGCACGTGCGCCGCCGTGCTGCATCTGGTCGGCGAGAAGCCCGGCGCCGTCGCCGGCGGTCAAGCCGTGACCGGCTACCTCGCGGGCGAACCCAAGTTTCTCGCCCGGTATCCGGAACTGCGAGCAGCGCTTGGCGACTGCACGGGCCTCGCGTATACGCAGTGGGAAGCCTTGCTCGCCTTGCACTACCACGTGCCGCTGTTCGTCTACGCTAGCGACAAGGCTGATTCCCAGGCCGAGCATCTGGAGCGGCTGCGTGGTGTCGGGAAGCATCACGACAAGCGGATCACCGGTTCGGCCGATCTCTTGGGCCAGCTCATCGGCGATCTACGGTACCTCGTTCCCTTGCTGGCCGAGACGGGGTTTGCGGCGTCGCGGATCTTGCGGCATTCGCCGCCGATTCTGTTTGGGCGGGAGAATTGGCTGGACGCGCTGGACGCGGCGTGGGCCGATCCGCGTTTGAATCTCTACACGCTGGTTGCCTGGGGGGGCGTCGGGAAGACGTCGCTGGTGGCGCATTGGGTCGCCGAGCGGTTCATGAAAGTCGGCTGGCGTGATGTCGAACGCTATTTCGATTGGTCGTTCTATGCCGAGGGGACCGGCGAATCACGGCAGACCTCGGCTGACTTTTTCATCGGCGCAGCGCTCGAGTTTTTCGGCGATCCCGATCCGACGGTCGGCGGCGCCTGGGAACGAGGGGAACGGTTGGCGAGGCTCGTTCGGCAACGCCGTACGCTCCTGGTGCTCGACGGCATCGAGCCGCTGCAGTATCCGCCTAGCGACAAGGCCGGCATGGCGGGGCGCCTGAAAGATCCCGCTCTCGAGGTACTCATCGAGAGCCTGGCGGCCGACAACCCGGGGCTGTGCGTTATCACCACGAGAGAGCACCTCAAAAACGTCGAGTCGCTTCCAACGGCGCAGGAACACAAACTCGATAGGCTCCCCAAGGAGGCGGCCTTTTCGCTCTTACGGCACCTCAAGATCGTGGGGACGGACGAGGAGTTGGAAGCCGCTTGGAAGGACTCAGGAGGACACGCGTTGACGCTGCAGCTTCTGGGGCGCTTCATCGCCGATGCTTATCCGGATCGCGACATTCGGCACTACCGAGAGGTGCATTTCGTTGAAGCCGACGAACTGCGGAGCGAGGGGCGGAGCGCGTTCAAGGTAATGATCGCCTATGAAAGATGGCTGGCATCAGCCGATCCGGAGCGGCAGCGCGAACTGGCGATCCTGCGACTCACGGGACTGTTCGACCGTCCCATCCCGGCCGACTGCCTGCAGACGCTGCGAATGAGGCCGCCGATTCCCGGTTTGACGTATAGCCTGGTCAAGCTGAAGGAGACGCAGTGGAATGTCGCGATCGCGAGGCTCGTTGACATCGACCTGCTATCGCGATCGGGTGCAGGGGCGGATGCGTCGATCGACGCGCATCCGCTAGTGCGCGAGTATTTCGCCGAGCAGTTGCAGCGGCAGTCACCGGAGGCGTTTCGCGCAGCCCACTCGCGGTTGTTCGATTATCTGTGCGAGAGGACAACGTATCGACCCGACGGCTTAGCGGGGCTCGCCCCACTGTATCAGGCGGTGGTCCACGGATGTTTGGCCGGACGGCACCGGGAGGCGTGCGACAAGGTTTACATTGATCGAATCCTACGAGGGATCGGCACACATGACTACTACAGCGTGCGCAAGCTCGGTGCGTATGGTCCGGATCTGGGAGTTCTGGCGGCCTTTTTCGAAGAGCCGTGGAGATGCCTTTCGCCGAATCTGAAGGTTGGCGATTCGGTGTGGTTGCTCCATCTTGCGGCTACCTGCCTGCGCAAGCTCGGTCGACTCACGGAAGCCGTCGAGCCGATGCGGATGAGCGTGGAACTCTGCATCGTCGCTGAGCAGTGGGAACAGGCTTCGGGCGCCGCCGCCAATCTGAGCCAATTGGAGACGGCATTGGGTCGACTAGACGACGGGGTGATCGATGCTCGCCGGGCTCTGCAATTCGCCAAGCTAAGCGGCGAGCCGCGTATGAAACTGTTCGCTCGCGCGGCCGCGGCCGATGCCCTGCAGCAAGTCGGAAAGCCGACGGAAGCCGAGACCTATTTTAAAGAGGCGGAGGAGATTCAAAAGGAACGGACACCCCAGTACCCGCTGTTCTACGGGTTACATGGCCATCAGTTTGTCGATCTGATTTTGGCCCCCGTCGAGCGGGCCGTTTGGCAACGGCTGCTGCGCGGCACGGACATCGTCGCCGGGACGACGTTCGAGCAGCCTAGCCAAGATGCTCTGGCGACGGCGTGCATTGAGGCTGAACGGCGAACCACCAATACATCGAAGTTGGCGGAAACCCATCGCTCGCAGCTCAGCATCGCCTTGGACAAACTGAGCTCGGCGCAAGCAATACTCTACAAAACCTTACTATCAACCGACTCCGCTACCGAAATCGTTTCCGTTCAATCGGGTATGAAGAGTGCCCTTGCCGATCTCCGCCAGGCAAGCGAGCTCGACCATCTGCCCAAGGCCCTCTTGAGTGCCGCCCTTTGCTTCGGCGCCATAGCACACCGACCCGACGAAGCTCGCCGCTACCTGGATGAAGCCAAGCAGATCGCCGAGCGGGGGCCGATGCCGCTGTACTTGGCGGACGTTCACATGCACCGTGCTCGGCTGTTTCGCGACCGTGACGAACTCGCCAAGGCTCGCGTGCTCATCGAGAAGCACGGCTACTGGCGGCGTAAGGAAGAGCTTGAGGATGCGGAGGCGTTGATCAAATGACTAGCGCCTCGCGCCGACAAGCGAGCGAACGTTGCCGAAGCGGAGATGCTCGTCCCGTTCGATCTCCAGTTCGCGGGCAATCCGCTGATCGAACGATTGACCTACACTCCCGATTTCGGAAGACCTGAGTTTATGCCAGTCCCTGATTTGCCATTCGATGATTGTCCACAGCCGCGTCTCGACATCGTGGCAGAACTTCTGAATCTCTTTTTCCGACGCATCGACCACGATCCTCGCATTTTCACGCTTGAGACAAGTAAATGGGATGGTCGCGATGCCGTCGTTCCCCAGCCGCCTCCTGATTTCCTGCTTTAAGGCTTTCTGATTCGTTTCAACATCAACGTCAAATGCCTTCGACTCGGTGAGGTCAAAGAAGTCTTTTGCGTCGGGGCCTTCAAACTCATTGCGGTTGGCGATGTCCCGGAAGAAGGCCCGCACATGCCGCTCGGCATTTGGTGCTGAGAAGGCGCCGGCCCAGATTTCAAGACCCTAATGACCGGCCGCAGTCGAGTTCTGCTTCGTGCGTCGACCATGATGTTGATCCATGTGAATAAGTTGCCAACCGAACTATGGCCTTATCGGACCCAACTCAGTTTGGTGTCGAATAAGCCGGCTCATGGTAAGTCCGCCAAAAGTGCCACGCAACGGCCGGCTATCGCGCAGGCGCATCCGTAAAGGCGGAGTGCCAATTGGCGGACCGCAGCGTCAGAACTCTACGAAACGGCGCGCTTCGAGACGATCTCCGACGGGTCGAGAAAATCCAGTGTAAGTTCCTCGCACAGCCAGCCGCCATCCTCGCGCGGAATGAAGCCCTCTTACCGCATCAACCGAGTGCAATCGGCCCACAGGTCCGACGGTGCCGTTGGACGCCGGGCCATTTGATGTAACGCCGTTGGCGTAAGGGACGGTTGCGGCGTGAAGACCCAGGGTGCGCGGAGTACCGCGACCCTGGGCTATTTTTTTGAACGCCGTTGGCGTTCCGGAGACGGAGCCTCAGGGGCTCGACGCTTGCGAGTTTGAAGAACTACGAGTCTAGAGACTTACGCGTCTGAAGCCCCTTCCCTCGACACTTAGCGCTTTTTTATGCGGCCGGCAAGCGAAAAGAATTGACCGCTTCCAACCGGGACCGGGAGCGGCACCGCTAGTGGGAATCGGGCGTCGTGGTAAAATCACGCGGACGTTCCCTTCCGTACCGTACGAGCCACGCGATGGTCTTGCTCACCCGAAATATTCTGAACCTGGTCGAAGACGCCGCGCACAAGTCGTATTGGCGCAAGCTGAAGTTGCGCGACTTTCTTCAGCGGGTCGGGGTTCCCATCGCGGTGCTTGCAGCAATATCCAAAGATCTGAAAAAAAGCGAGCTTCTCGGCGAGATCATTTCGACGCTCGAAACGACCGAGAGCGGGCGCGGCGTCTTGCAAAAGATGGCTCGGAAATTGTCCACCCAGACGAGCTTCCCTGACCTGATGGGTTGGGCAAGCACGAAGCAGCTGCTGGACGATGCGAAGCGATCTGTGACCGAGTTGAAAAAAGCGCTCGATAAAGCCGATCGCGACCTCGAAGCGGAGCTTGAAGCGAAGGCCGTGCGGGAGCGAGAGGCGGAGATGCGCGAGGGGACATGACCCGGAAACGCTCGACCGCGGTGCGTTGCGGTGGTTGATTGGGCGGGATCCTGCTCTTCGTTCTTCAGAGCACTGGCGAAGCCAGTGGCACGGGGCGAAATCCCAAATTCCAAATAGTTGAACGCCGTTGGCGTTCCGGAGACGGAGCCTCACGGGCTCGACGCTTACGGGTCTGAAAACTTACGCGTGTGAAGAATTACGCGTCTGAAGAATTACGCGTCGGAAGAGCTACACCGTTCCGCGCAGCTTGCCGCGACTCTGGTACCGTTTCGCCAGGGCGATGCCGACGGCCATGCCGACTAGCCCCCAGGCGTTGCCCCAAGATCGCTCGCTCAACACGTCGGGGCGGAACGGAAGTAGCGAACCGGCGAAACAGATCGTGCCGGTGATCAGGCCGGCCAACAGAGCGGCGAAAAGGATGGGGCGTTTCATGCCCGTATCTTAACGGCCGGGAGGGGCCGAGGCAAAAAAGGGCCGCGCGTGCGGGGAAATCCCGAATCTTAAGCACCAAATACCAAACAAAATGGATGGAAATTCCAGAAGGCGAAAACGCAGTTTCAGAGAAACGGATTGAGACGCTCGACCGAAGTTGCTTTGCGGCGGTTGTTGATTGGGCGGGCTCTTGCTCTTCGTTCTTCGGAGCGCCGGCAAAGCCGGCGGCACAACAAGCCGACCCGCCTATTTCGCGTTCGCCGAAACCGCGTCCGCCGAAATCGTGTCGAACTCGCCGCACAGGTCGAGCGCCTTCATCGCTTCCACGGTGGCGATGTAAGTGATGTAGTGATAGTTGCCGCGATAGAGCGAGTGCATCCACCAGCGGCCGCTCTCACGCTGTTCGCGCTTCAACCACGCCAAGCCCCGCTGGATGCGCGGATCGGACGCGGGGACGCCCGTCTGCCGCATCAGCACGATGGCCAACGACGTCATGTAGGCGTCGCTCTGGGGATGGGCCGCGTCGGGCAAGCCCTTGACGAGCTCAAGCACTTTTTCACTCATCTCAAAGTGCCAATCGTCGAGCGGCGACATGTCGCGCGTGCTCCAGCCGCCGTCGGGGTGTTGTTTGGAGGCCAGTAGCGTCAGCGCGGCGGCCCGCTCGGACTCGGAGACCAATTCCGGCAGGTAACGGGCCAATTGCAGCTTCAGCACGCGGTCGAAATCGTTCGTCGGCGGTGCGGTGCGGAGCCACTGCTTTAGCTTCGCGACGCGAGCGAGCAGCGCCGTGTCTTTCGGGTCCGTGTCTTTTAATCCCGCGAGCCAGCCGGGCGCCGCGGTGATGGCGCGAGCGGCTTGGAGCGAAAGTTCGAAGTCGGTGGTGATGTGCGGAATTTCGACTTCGCCGTGGCTGACGAACGCTCCGTTCCCGCTTTGGCGCTGGAACATGTCGCGAAGCGAGCGCTCGGTCGCCTCGGAGAGCTTGCCGGTGACGTGTCGATCCCACTCGGCCAACCCGAGGCTGCGCCACACGCTCGAGGTCGCGCCGGGATAGTGCTTGTGTCCGTCCTTGTCCCCCTCCTTCACTACCTTGAGTTCGTCGGGCACCGCTTTGACGAAGTTGGCGCGCACCTCTTCATTCGGCTTGCCAAACTGCCGCGACCAGGCGGTGTATTCCGACATGTAAGGACCCGTGGTGTGGCAATTCACGCACGTTTTGCTGCGGACCCAGCTCAGCGCTCCGACTTCCAAGTATTTCGCCGCGGCCCGCAGCGATTCCGGCCCGAACGTTTTCACACGCGGCTCGTCGGCCGAGGGAATGCTCACGCGAACGTCGTCGAGCTGATATTGCCATTCGGGTTTGGCCGGGGCGGGTTTTGCCAAAGCGGGCGTCTGTGCGGCGGGCTGGGGCGAAGCGGGCGGCTGGGAACCGGGAGCCTGTGAAGCGGGCTTCGGCGGCGTTTGCCCGTGCGCTGCGACCGAGAGCGAGAGTATCGCCCAAGCCGCCAAACCGAGACGGAAGCCGGAGCTGCGAGGAAGAAGGACGTGGAGGGCGACGGTTGAATTCATGGTTGCTTCTTTTGCGTTCGATTTGGAAATGCCGCGTTCGCCGAACCGTGGATGGAATAACGCCGCACGGCAGTCTACCACGGCCGAAAACCGCTCGCGACCACCGACCGCTCGCTTGGCGCTCGGGTCCCTCAGGGCTTGGGGACCGTGCGCTTTCAGCGTGCCGGAGTCGCACGCCGGCGCGTGCGATACGATGGCAGACTACCGCCTTCAGCCTTGTTCATCGCTCATCGCTCGGCGGCTTCCGTTGCTCCTCGACGGAGCGAGGCGACTACTTTGGCCCGCCGAGGGCGACGTGATAGAGTAGGGCAGCCACCACCCGTATTTCGTGCATTCCTCTTTCGACCCCCGGTTGCCTGCCATGAAACACCTTCGAACCGTTCGCACGACGATATTCAGCGGCTGCATGTTGCTCGTTGCATCGTTGCACTTCGCGTCGTCGACTCTCGGCGCCGCCGAACCGCTGCGTCCTTCGCAACAGTCGGCCGTTGCCGACGTCGACGCTCGAACGTCGGAATTGAACGCGGTCAATCAAGCGATTTGGGAGTTCGCGGAAGTCGGACTGGAAGAGCGGCGCTCGGCGGCCCTGTTGGTCGACAAACTCAAAGCGGCCGGTTTCCAGGTTCGCACGGGCGTGGCCGGCATGCCGACCGCCTTCGTCGCCGAATTCGGATCGGGGAAGCCGGTGATCGGTATTCTGGCGGAGTACGACGCCCTGCCGGGACTGTCGCAAAAGGTTTTGCCGGTGCGCGACCCGATCACGGCCGACGCCCCGGGGCATGGTTGCGGTCACTCAGGTTTGGGGACCGGGGCGCTGGGAGCGGCTCTGGCCGTGAAGGGGGCCATGGAGAAGCACTCGCTGAAGGGGACCGTACGACTCTACGGCACGCCCGCCGAGGAGACGCTGATCGGCAAAGTGTATATGACGCTCGCCGGCGAGTTCGACGAGCTCGATGCCTGCCTGCATTGGCACCCGGGGAGCCGCAACGACGTCTGGAACGGCGAATCGAAAGCGGCCGTCTCGGTCAAGTTCACCTTCTCAGGGGTGACGGCGCACGCCTCGGGGAGCCCCGACAAAGGACGGAGCGCGCTGGATGCCGTGGAACTGATGAATATCGGGGCGAACTTCATGCGCGAACACCTGAAGGAAGATGCCCGCGTGCATTATGTCATTACCAACGGCGGCGGCGCTCCGAACGTGGTGCCGGCCAAGGCAACGGTCTGGTATTACGTCCGTGCCAACCAGCACGCCGACGTCGAGCGCAATTTCGCCTGGCTTTCCGACATTGCCGACGGGGCCGCGAAAATGACCCGCACGACGGTGAGCGTCCAGATCGACACGGATTGCCACGAGATTATTCCCAACGATCCGCTCGCCGCGCTGCTGCTGACGAACCTAGAGCGGGTCGGCCCGCCGAAGTTCACGGCGGACGAAGAGACGTTTGCCCGGCGCTTGCAAGAGTCGGTAACGCAGGAGTTCGGAACCGTGTTCAAGCTGGCGCTCGACGAAGAGGTGCACCGGACGCCGAAACTCGGCGCGGGAACCGGATCGACCGACGTCGGCGACATTAGTTGGCACGTTCCGACGGGCGGACTGCGGACGGCCTGCTTCGCCTCCGAGTCGCCCGGACATAGTTGGCAGAACGTCGCCGCGATTGGCTCGACGATCGGCGAAAAGGGAACCGGCTATGCCGCCAAAGTATTGGCTTGCACGACGCTCGATTTATTGGAAGATCCGAAATTGCCGGCGGCGGCCAAACTCGACTTCGCCCGACGGATGGAGAATCGGAAGTACGTGACGCTGATTCCTGCCGGACAGAAGGCGCCGAAATCGATTCGGTAGGACGGCGAGCGAAGAGGTTTAACCACCGATGAACCCAGCGCGGCGTAGCCGCAACCCAAGAGCAGGAAGGGGACGAGGAGGAGATTTTCCCACAGATGAACACAGATGAACACAGATGAACACAGATCGTTGATGGGCAGCGCGTATGCTAACGGAAGCCGGGCGTTCGGTTTGATCGTCGTTTGCTTTCTCCTCTCCTGCAATTTTCGGGAACTGGGATTTGAGTCCGCAATCGGGGTAGGAGCGGTCCGAGCGCTGGGGATTCTCTCAGTTCTTTGGGCCTTCCGTAAAAGTGTCCGGGAAAAATTCGATCGGTGGCGGGGCTCTCCGCCGATTTCTTTTCCCCACCTGACCACGCAGGGCCTGGCAGCCGCGTCGGCCAAAGCATTGCCCATTTACTTCGTTCTCACCGCCGCCGTTCTCGCCCCCATGCTGCCTCGTTTTTTTTCGCACTTCTATGCAGACGGCGGCGACGGATTGCAGATGGTCTGGAACGTTTGGTGGTTTAAGACCGCTCTCTTTTCCGGGACGAGCCCCTTCTACTCCGATTACCTTCATTTCCCTTCCGGCACCACGTTGTGGGGAGCTTCCTACCATCCGCTAAAAAACCTATTAGCAGCTCCTCTCGTTCCTCTCATCGGCTTGGTTCCTGCTTACAACGTATTGGTTGTAGGGACCCTCGTCGGCTGCAGCCTTTCCGCCTTTGCGTTGAGCTTCGTCATCTCGCGCAGTTTTTTGGGTTCCCTGGCGGCGGGTTTCGTGTTCGGCTTCTGGAACAATCGTATTGCTCACTTGAACGGCCATCTGCATACGGTCTCGGCCGAACTCGTCCCGCTTTTCTTGCTGTGCCTCTTGCTGTGGTTATCCAAGCCGACCATCCGTCGGTCGTTCTGGTTGAGCGCCTTGCTATTGGGCTCGCTCTTTCTGGACCATTACGGATTTCTGTTCAACGTGTTCGTGTTGGGAGTCACGTCGGGCTGGGCGATCGTCCGTCAGAAGGGGATTCGATTTCTGTTTCAGGCCCCTTACTTATGGCCGCTGGCGTTCTTTGCGACCATGACGGCGGCAACCTCGGGCACCCTGGCTTTTTTCATTTTAAGGCTCAGCCGAACGGACCCGTGGGGCGGGGCCCATGCGCCGAGAGAGAACTCGATGGATCTCTTCGCCCCGTTTATTCCGGGCGCTTATTCCTGGATGGCCGCAGGGACCAAGGGCTATTGGTCGCACATCCTCAGCGGCGAAATTGAAGGCAGCATCTACCCGGGCCTGACGGTTTTAGTGCTCTGTGTTCTCTGCTACCGAAGCCTGAGAACTCCTTGGGTCGGCTTGCTCGCCGTGCTGGCCGTTTTTTTCTGGACGCTTGCGCTGGGCCCCTACTTGCAAATTTGGGGACACGAAACGCCGCTGTCGCTGCCCTACCAGTTCCTTCAGAAGGCGCTCCCCTTTCTGCGGATGTCGGGAGTGCCGGTGCGTTTTGCCCAGGTCGGCGTCTTGGCCTGTTCGGTTTTGGTCGCGCTATATTTCTCGACCCTCAACAAGAAAAAAGTCATCGCGCTGGTGATCTGTCTGCTTGCGGTCGACCTGTTCCCGAAACTCCCGGCCACGACCGCTCCCGAGATACCCAAGTTCGTCACGTTTCTCAAAGACCTCCCGGATAAACCGGCTATTGTCGACGCGTCGTCTTACATGACGACATCGCTCTATTATCAAACCGTCCATGAAAAACCGATGGCCTTCGGCTACGTCGCCCGCGTTCCCCTCTCTCGCCAGGAAGCCGAAAGCCGGCTCCGCCAGGCCATCGTTCAAAACGAGTGGCCGAAGTTAAAAACAGCCGGCTTCTCCTACCTCGTTCTCCCCTCAACCACGCCCACAAACCTGCCCATTGCGTACCAAGACGAAACCACCACGATTTACTCGCTAAAAAACTAACCGGAGTTATTTGGCTGCGGGAAGGGGGAGAACCGTCGTGTCGAAGCTGACTTCGAAATCAACCTTTTTGCCGAAGACCTCTTGTGATTCCGTCGTTTTCGCCGTTCCTCGGGCTCGACCTTCCTCGATCACGACAGTCGTCTTGAGGTTCTCCCAACCGCTGCCGCTGAGCGAAAGACCGTCGCAATAGACGGAGATGCCGCTCACCTGCTCGCGAGCGTCGATCGTCAGTTTGATTTGCGGCTGGAATTCGTTGAATTCGGAATCGTTTCGCTCAGGCCCGGCGAGCGACGCTTTGAGTTTCGCCAGGTTGATCGGCCGCTCGGTGATCAGCACCGCGGTCACCGTTTCATCGAATTGCCGCGTTTCGTAGACCGTGACATTCGCCAGCGCATGCGTTTTTCCGGCGATGGTCAGTTTGCCGCCGTTGGCCAGAGCGGGAGCTTCGGCGAGTCGTTTTGCGGGGGTCGAATCGCGGGTCAGCAGGGGAACGTCGAAGGTGATTTCCGCCGAGTATTCCGTGTCGAAGAACGACTTCGGCTTCTGCTTCACGGTGCCGCGTACGCGGCCTGCTTCGACCAGCGCCTGGCCTTCGAGCTCGTCGCGGGAGGCGCCGCCGGCGAGCTTTGGGGCTGACAACGAAATCATCGTCGGGGAATCCTGTTCGTCTAATTCCAATTTGAGGTAGGGGGATTTGAGGTCCCAGCCTTCGTCGGAACCGGTCGACTTGAGCCGCTCCAAGAGCGGCCGCTCGTTGATCGCGGACTCGGTGGCGACGATCTTGGTTCGCCAGCGTCCCTGCGAGACGGTTTCGTAGGCCAGGATGTGCGAAAGCTCAATGGGTTTCCCATCGACGGTGATCACACAGCGGGATGGTAGTTTCTCGAGTTGAGCGATCCCTTTGAGCGGTTTTTCCACGCGCTTGGGCAACTCGACCATCTTCTTCGGTTCGGATGAGTTCGTCGTTGCGACCTGCTCGGCCGCCTTCTTGGCGGCGGCGTTGGCGAGTTTGATCTCGTCCCAGACCATGCCTCGGGTCTTGATCGATACTTGGCTCCCATCACCTTCCTTGCGTATGGTGACAGTAACCGACGCCTTGCCGTTGGTTCGCTCCATTTTCACATCGTCCGCGGCGACCGTATCGGTTCCCGAAGTAGACCAGGTCTTGGCGTCGAGCTTCGTGGCGTAGAACTCCGCCAGTTGCCGGGGAGCGGTCGCCGACTGGAACTCGATTCGCTCGAAGAAGTCGTCGTACTTTATGTCCTTGGCGTCTGTGGGGATCGGCAGATCTTGGGGGCGCGGGGCCAGGTCTTCATCCCAGGCGAAGCCTTGGGGGGTTAAGCGGACCTCGCAGCCCTCGCCGCGCGCGTCGACTCGGACTTCGAGCGAGAGCCCCGCTTTGGCGAACGACTGGACCCAGAAGTTTTTCTGGAGGTTGTCTTTCTTCGCTTTGGTCCACTGTTTTGCGCCGAGCTGGGAGGCGTAGAAGTCTCCCATGGCCTTCATATCGAAGGCGGTTTTGTAACGGATATCGCCGCGACTCCGCACATACGTGACGTCTTCGGCGCCCTGGGGAAGTAGAATCTCCCGAACGCCGGGGGCAGCGGCCGAAGCGGAGTTCCAAAACGCCGGGAGTAACGCCAGGGCCAACGCGAAGGACTTCACGGGCGACATGGGTGGAGGACCTTATTGAGGATCAGGAAATGAAAGCGATCGAGGAGTTCGGAAATGCTTGCGGGAATCGGACTCGGCTTGGGTCGACGCGATGCCTTCGACGTCGCTCTCTTCGGCAAGCTCAGGGTCTAAGACAGGAACGGCGGCGCCGAAAAGCACGAATCGGACGGGGTATTTAACCACTGATGGACGCAGATGAAAACCGACGAAAACGGACCGATTTTCACCACACCCTGCTGGGGGCTCAAGGTTTTCCGCTACGGGTAGAGAGGTCCAGAGAAGGCGAAAGAAGTGAAGGACCATCCTAAAAGCGCGAACGGGGCGCCGATGTTACAGTGCGATCTATCGGTGGGTTGCACAAGAACGGAGCGTTTCCCAGAGCAGTGCTTTGCCTTGTGGCCGCGGCATGAGTTTTGCTTTTGAATAGGGTCTTTGGTACTCCTTACGCTCTTACGGTGCTTGCGGTCCAGCAGGCGGGATGTTTTTCCATGAACATGATTTTCACGATCGGTTTCGTCGGGCTGTCGGCTGTTTTTGTCGCGGAACCCGCGTTTTCCGCGGTGCCGACTCCGGCTGCTACGCCGGTCGGCTGGCGGACGGACGGAAGCGGGCGTTATCCGGGGGCCGAGCCTCCGACCAGTTGGAGCGATTCCGAGAACGTGGCTTGGAAGGTGAAGCTGCCCGGGAAGAGCAACGGGTCGCCGATTGTCGTCGGGGAACGGATCTTCGTCGTCTCCGACCCGGCGGAAGTGCTCTGCCTGAATGCGGCCGACGGCGAAATTGTCTGGCGGAGGTCGTGCGGGCCCGCGGAGTTGTACGGAGCGGAGAAGGCCGCGGAAATCATGGCCGAGACCAAACGGCTGCGGAACGAAAAAGGGACGCTCGAAAAGGAACTGGGAACCGTCAAAGACGATGTCGAAAAACAGGCGCCGCTCAAGGCCCAGATCGCCGAGCGTCAAGCGGCGCTCGACCAACTGGCGAAACAGTTTTGCACGCCGCCGGAACTTGCCAACGGCGAGACGACGAACTCGGCGGCGACTCCCGTATGTGACGGCTCACGGGTGTATGCCCTGTTCGGCAACGGCGTGGCCTGCGCCTACACGTTGACGGGCGAAGAGGTGTGGGCCAAATACCTGGAATGGCCGAAGATCGGCTTTGGCGGCACCAGCTCGCCGTTGGTGAGCGACGGCAAGCTCATTTTGCATTTGAACGACCTGATGGCGCTCGACGGCACGACCGGTGAGATCGCGTGGCGAACGACGCTCCCCGCCCAGCATGCGTCGCCGCTCGTGGCGGAGATCGACGGAAAGGCGGTGATCGTCAGCCCCGGCGGTGCGATCGTCGGCTTGACCGACGGCAGGGTTTTGTTGAAGGACGAGCGGCTATCGAGTTCGGAATGCTCGTCGATCGTGCACGATGGTGTCATTTATCGGGTGACCGACGGCCGAGCCGCGGCGTTTCGGCTCGTTGCCGACGGCGAGAACGCCAAGCTCGAGCGATTGTGGGAGGGAAAGATTTCCTCCGGCCGGCGGACTCCGTCGCCGGTGTGGCACGACGGATTGCTGTACGCCGCGAACACCGACGGAATTCTCGACGTGCTGGACGCGGCCACGGGCGCGGAGGTTTACAAGAAACGACTCAATATCGGTTCGCTCTACTCGAGCGCCGCGTTCGCCGGCGGTTCGCTCCACTTTAGCGGCACGAAGGGGACGACGGTGGTCGTCGCCCCGGGGCGCGAGTTTGAAGAGCGGGCACGGAATGAGTTGGAGCCCCTGGGGAGCAACTTCGTGTTCGCCGGCCGGCGGATTTATGTGCGGACGAAGGTGCATCTGTGGTGTTTGGGGAAGTGATAACCCCGGGTTGTGACGAGTACGTCGCAGCCCGGGGTTATCGAATCTTGCACCGTTGGCGTACCAGAGACCGGTCCGGGACGGACCGGCTATAGTCCGACGCGCTGCCGAGTCGTTTAAAGAACTCCCGTCGCTCACGCTCAGGGCTCGCTAACTGACCGCTGCGCGGGCTCAGTTTTTCGTTTTCGATTTCAGCAATTCGATCATTGCGGCGGCGTAGCGTTTGCCCAGTTCCAGGCGGCCGGCGGTGGTGAAGTGGACCCGGTCGCCTCCCCGCTCGATGTCGTCGCTCGGGACGACGCGAAAACGGGGCAGCTTCAGCGAATCTTGGGCCTGGCGAACCGTTTCCAAAGGAGAATTATTGGACCGCGGTGGAATCGCCCGCATCAGGACGATCGGCAGGTCGGGGTTGGCGAGTTCGCGACGAGTCGTCTCGATCCAGCGGATCATGTTCTCGCGGTAAGCCTTGGCCCGCTCCTCGTTTCCATCGCGATAGCTCACGTCTACGAGCATGCCGGCGATGACGATCGGCCGGCCCTTCTCGCGCGATTGCTTGACGATGTTGTTGATACCGGCGGCCGGCGATTTGTCCGCCGACGAAGCCGCCGAAATCCAAATGATGCCGATCGGCTCGCCGAGGTGCTTGGCGATCGCCTGACCGAACGTCGCTTCGTTTCCCACCAGGTTCTTGCCGGCTTCGAGCGGCGTCCAGACGCCGCCGCGATAATCCAAGACGTCGGCGAGGGACCCGCGCAAATCGTCGGGCAGGTCTTCGGGCTTGGCGCTGCGGCCCAGCATGTTGCTGGTGCCCGCTAGTACGAAGACTTTCAGCGGGCGCTCGTCCGCCGCGTTGGCGACGACGACCGACGGACCGAAGAGCAGGAGCCCAAATAGCGTGAGCGCAAGTGCGTTTTTCATGGGCGTAGTTCGGGGTTTAGGGTGGCGATGATTCGGACTTCGAAGGGACGTTGCAGTGAGACCGGATACAGCTCTTCGTTCGTCGGAGCGCCAGCAAGCCAGTGGCACACCGGACCGGTCCGAGACGCATTTCGGGCCTGCGGCCCGATCCGGTCCGAGACGGACCGGCTATAGTCTCTTCGCGTAGCCGAACCGGGGCGAGTTGCAAGCCGAACTTCCGTATGTCTAAACAAATTCCAAACCTGGGAGGGTGCCTTTGCCTGTGGCGAACTGGTCGTCTTCGATGCCGAAACGCTGGAGGATGGAGACGTAGAGGCGGCAGAGAGGCGTGTTGTTTACCGGGTCGAAGGCGAGGTGCCCGGCGTGCTCGAAACCCCCTCCGGCGATGAGGATGGGCAGGTTCTTGCAATTGTGGCTCGAGGCGTTGCCCATCGCCGCTCCGACGAGCGTCGTGGTCCGGTCAAAAACCGTCTCGCCCCCTTCCGTCGTCGAGCCGAGCTTGCCGAGGAACTTGCCCACGGCCTGCATTTGTCGGGTTTGGACGATTTTCAGTTGGCTTAGTTTGTCGTCGTCCTGGCCGTGGTGCGAGAGGCCGTGAAAACCGATTGAGATGCCCGAGATCGGCTGAACGTGGCTGGAAGGGCTGACGTACAGAGTGATGAACCGCGTCGTATCGGTCTGGAAGGCGAGCGTCGCCAGATCGAGCATGAGCTCGAGGCGCGTCAGGTCGTCGGCCGGATCGGCCACGTCTTTCGGCGGAGCGTAATCGACCGTTGGTTTGGGCCGTTTGGCCCACTCTTGGCCGTTGGTGAGCCGTAGTTCGACGTCGCGCACGGCGGTGAAGTACTGGTCTAAGCGTTCTCGATCGGCCGCGCTCGCCCGGGCCCGGAGTCGGTTGGCCGGAGCGAGCACCGTGTCCATGATGGAGCGGCCGTCTGCGAGTCGGCGGACTTGTTCGTCGACCTCTTGGGCGGTGCCGTTGACGAAGAGTTTCGTGAACAGACTCGATGGTTTCGAATCGGACGGGATAGGCACGCCCGAGCGGGTGTAGGAAATACTGCCGCTACGCGTACTGAGCGCCAGATAAGAAAAGCGGGTTTGCGGCTTGAGCTGCTCGACCATGTACTGATCGAGCGAGATGGAGTTGCGAAAGCTCGAACCGCCGGGATTGCGCGCGGCAGTGAGGAAGCAGGCATCGGACTCGTGGCCCAACGTCACCTCGGGGTGCGAGGTGCCGCTGACGACCGTGAAGCGGCCGGCGAGATTGTTTCCGAGCGCTTCCAGGTAGGGGGTCGGCTCGTAGTCGCGGCCCGTCTTCGCGGGGAACAGGTAGGGAGCATGGAAGCCGTAGGCAAAACAAACGGCCAGCATGCGCCGCGGCGCGGGGCGTTCGGTGGCGGCGTGGAGCGTGCCCTTGGATTCCAAGAGCGGCAGAGCGAGAGACACGCCTGAGGCCTGGAGGAACCGGCGACGGGAAAGTTGGTATGGGGACATGGCCTGGGAACCTTTTGGTGCCGTTGAGAATTTGTCGGCTTATCACACCGCATATTTCCAGAGTGCCGCCCCTCCGGGGCTCCGAACATGATGCTTTGCAACGAATCCAGGGGCTGACGCCCAATGGCAATTGGAGTGGCGCCACTCCGTGGCTCCGAACATGCCGATGTCCACCGATCCTCCAGCATCTCGGTGAGAACTCGCAACAGGATTGGGATGATATTTGGCTCGACATAATCGAATGGAACGGCGTCTCCTGCCGTCGCTACTTGTTGCGAAACGTTTGACTTTGGACGATCGAATGGATTAAACCTCGAAAGCCGTATTGCTTGGGGGCCGCCTCGGCCACGATTCGTTCGATTTCCGGCCGGTCGGCGAATTCGAGTTCGTGGCCCGTGGCGTAGACCATCAGCTTTTCGGCAAGGCCGCGGACGAACTGGTCGGGATTGTCGAGGAGCAGTTGCTTGAAGCCATCGACATCCGCAAAAGCACGCCCCCCTTCGAGCTCGTCGGCGGCCTCGACTTTGGCGCCGAAATGCATCCAGGTGGTTCTGCCGCGTCCGGTGGGAATCATCTTTCGCGGCCCGGCTCGGGAAGTGCGATAGGTTTCTCGCCAGCCGCCGATGACGTCGAAGTTTTCCAGGGCATTGCCGGGCGGATCGATTTTGGCGTGGCAGGCCGCGCAGGTTTCGATTTCTTTGTGTTTGGCCAGCTGTTGGCGAATGGTGACTGCGCCGCGGACGTCGGGCTCGATGGCCGGCACGTCTTTGGGGGGCCGCGGCGGCGGGGTGCCGAGGATGCGGCTGAGCACCCAGGCCCCTCGGACCACCGGACTGGTGTTCGTTCCGTTGGCGGTTACTTTCAGGATGGCGGCTTGGGTGATCACCCCGCCGCGGTGACTACCTGCCGGCAACATGACTTTGCGGAAGGCGTTGCCCTCGACGCCTGGGATTCCATAAAGCATGGCCAGCCGATGATTGAGCATCGACCAGTCGGAGTGAAGAAACTCGAGCGCACTGCGGTCGTGTTTCAGAATTTCGTCGAAGAAGAGGTGCGTTTCGCGCGGCATGGAGACTTCGAGCAGGTCGTCGAAATCGGGATAGAGGTTCTTGTCGGGCGTGGTCGCTTGCAGGTGCCGCAAACTGAGCCACTGGCCGGTGAAGTTCCGGGTTAAGGCCTCGGTCTTGGGGTCGCCGAGCATCCGCTCGACCTGTTGCCGCAAGACGTCGGGCCGGCCGAGTTCTCCGCGCGCCGCAAGCTCCGCGAGCGTGTCGTCGGGCGTGCTGCTCCAGAGGAAATACGAGAGCCGACTCGCCAAGTCGAAGTCGTTTAGCTTGCCTGGCGGGGCAGAAAGGTACAAGAAATCGGGGCTGCAGAGGATGGCTTTGAGCGCGACGCGAAGCGAGGCTTCGAAACCGTAGTCCCGATCGAAGCGGGACTGTAGCAGGTCGAAGAAGGGGGCGAGTTCCTCCTCCGCTACGGGGCGGCGGAAGGCGCGCGGGGCGAACTTGCGCAGTATTGTTTTGGCTTCCGTCGGCGTCGCCTGGGACCCGTCGCGGTTGCCCATGAGGCGGGTCGTGTGCACGGGCGGCCAGACGGAGTGGATCGGTCCATCGACCTCGACACCGTGGACCACGAGGCCCGGTTCCGCGCCGCTGGGCGGAATTTTGCCGTACTGCTTGACCGTCTCGAAGGGGAAGACGCGGATCGATTCGCCGGCCGCCATGGGAATGGTGAGGTCGATCGGGGTCCGCCGGTCGTGCACGTCGAACCCGCCGACCAAGCGCTTTGCGGGGGCCTTGGCGCCGTAGTTGCCGACGTAGATGAGCAGCGTCAACGCGCCGGGGGAGTTGATCGCCTCGGCCTCGAAGCGGAAATGGTAGAGGCCGGTTACGCGAATTTGCGTCGCGCGGCGGATCGTCGCCAGTCCGGGTTCGGGATAGGGGGTGTCCGCGAAGGGGGTGACTAGTTTCTTTCGCTCGGGGGGCGGTCCGTTGACGAAGACGCCGTCGAGGGCCGCGTCGGCCGTTTCCAGGTAGCGCTCGAGCAGCGTCGAAGAGAGGTCGAGCGCGGCATCGACATTGTCGAAGCCGCCGGCAACACCGTCTTCCGGCAGAGTCTCGATGTCGACGTCGGCCCCCAGCAGGTCGCGGATGGTGGCGGCGTATTCAATGCGGTTGAGACGGCGGTGACGGGTGCGCCCCTGGGCGGCAGCTTGCGCCGACTGGCGGGCCGCCAGCCCGGACGCGACCCAGGCGAGGATTGTTTTTTGTTCGGCCGCACTCGGCTGCGGTTTGTTCTTCGGCGGCATCGACCCTTCGTTCAACCGCTCGAAGACGTTTTTCCAAGCGGACTCGTTGGCCGCGAAGTCGGGAGCGAGATTGGCGAGGTTCAGCTCGCCCTGGGGTTTGTCGCCGGCATGGCAGGAGACGCAATACGTTTTCAAGAGCGGCGCGACCGCGTCGAAGGAGGGCTTTTGTTGAGCCTGCACGTGCACCGGGGCCGCAACGACGAGGGCCAGAAGGGCCGGCAGAGCCGCACACTTCAAGACTGCATACTTCGAGACTGCACACTTGAAGACTGCACACTTGAAGACTGCACACTTCAAGACTGTGAGCTTGAAGATCGGCGACTTCAATACGGTGATGCGTGCCGACATGGGCGAGAACACGGGGAGTCGAATGCGAAACATCGGCAACCGGATATATTAGTCGAACGGGCCGTGTGGGGCGACTTTTTTACGACAGAGGCACCGAGAAGGCGAGGGAACTAAAAGACCATCACGAGAACACGAGGGTACGAAAACACGAAGCTGGTTTTGGGGGTTCGGGCGAGAAATGCGCGGTACGCAAGAACCAAACCCACCACTCCAAGCCGGCGGGACTTCGAGAACCGTTGCTCGGCACTTATACTGTTGCCCACTTACGCCTTTTCACCCCGTCGCTATTTGAGATCGATATGCCCGACGCTCCTCAATCAAACACTGCCCAACAAGAACTGCTGGCCGTCAATCAAAAGCTCCTGAACGCCATTGTCGGCGGCGATTGGAAGACGTATGCCGATCTGTGCGATCCGACGCTGACCTGCTTTGAGCCGGAGGCCCGCGGCCAAGTGGTCGCGGGGATGGCGTTCCATAAGTTCTATTTCGATCTCGGCGCGGGGGGCGCGAAGCCGGCCGTGGCGACCGTGGTGACGATGGCCTCGCCCCATGTGCGGATGATGGGCCCCGACGCTGCCGTGCTGAGCTACATGCGGCTCAACCAGAAACTTAATGCCGCGGGCGAGCCGGTGACCGCCGCCGTGGAAGAGACCCGCGTTTGGCAGCGGACCGGCGGCAAGTGGCTGCATGTGCATTTTCATCGGTCGATGCCGTCGTAGAGGGTAGGCGTCAGACGTTAGAGCTAGACGTTAGAAAGACGAGCGGACTGATTCATAACAGAGCGCTATGATCACCTTTCAACTCTGGCTCGGCGTCGTCTTACTCATCGTGGGAGGGCTGATGACCGCGGCCGCTTGCCGGCGAATCGCAACAGGCCGCTATTCGATCGAAAAGCACGGCACCCGCGCGGAAGAATTGCTTTGGAGCCTCTTTCGGTGGTTCGGTGCGACCATCTGGGGCGTTAGCACGATCTTGTTTTTCGTCGCCGCAGGCTGGCTTTTGGGGACGAGCCCTCGAGCAACTTCGATCCGAATTGCTGTCGCAGCTCCCGACGTAAATCGAGAATGGCGATCGCGGCGGCGGCAATCGCCGGTGAAACGTGGAACCGGACAAGTCGGCATTGCGGCAGCGACGCTCGGATTCGTCTCGCAAGCGCACCTGGGCGCGGGTGCCTGCGCCCACGAACGGCGGGTCAGTGCGGTTGATCCGTTACCCCGGGGGACGACCACTGGGCCGCTTGACCCGCCCTACGATTCGTCCCGATCAGCGGCTGCAAACGTGCGCGCGAAATCCTGCAGGTCGGCGGGCGTCAGAACATTCTTCTCGACCAGCCGCTTCATCAGTGCCGAGAGGCCCTGCTCCAATTCGAATAGCCGCCGCTGTAACGCTTCCACTTCTTGGTCCTGCCGGCGATCGAGCGACTCCTTCGCTTCGATGGCCTTCCGTAACCCTGCGATATCCGACTGGGCGTCGGAGATATCGAGCGTTTGGCCGTAGTCGCCCATGAAGTGTCGCCAGAAGCTCATCGGGGTTCTCCCTAAAACCGGTGCATAAGTGCATTCATCTGGATCGTATCAAGGGGCGTGCCGCGTTTCCTGCCCCCGGGCGTCCGATTACAATAAACCGATCGCCCCCAGCGTCTTGAATGTGGGTGCGTTTCCCGCCCTCCCCTTCTTCGCCGCCGAACGCGATTTATTGCGACGGAGACTCTCGACCATGTCGCCTCGACTGCCGATCGTTGCTTGTTGTGCGTTAACTCTCGCCGCTGCCGCGTCGCTCCCCGGCAACTCGGCCCGCGCGGCCGACGATGCGGGCGTTGAATTCTACGAAAAGAAGGTCCGGCCGGTTTTAGCCGCCCATTGCTACAAGTGCCACGGACCCGAAAAGCAGGAAGCGGGGCTGCAGGTCGACAGCGTGGCGGCCATGCTCCGCGGCGGCGACCAGGGGGCCTCGATTGTTCCCGGCAACCCGGATGAAAGCCTGCTCGTCGAGGGGATCAAATACGACAACCTCGACTTCCAGATGCCCCCCAAACAGAAACTGGCCGATGCCGAGATTGCCGCGATCGTCGAGTGGATCAAGCAGGGAGCCCCGGCTCCGAAAGACGACGCCCGGCAGGCCGCGGCCGACCCGAAGAAAGTGTTCGACCTGGCGGAGCGCAAGAAGCACTGGTGCTTCCAGCCGCTTGCGAAAGTCGCTTTGCCCGGGGTGAAGAACGAAGCGTGGGTGCGCGGCGATATCGACCGCTACATTCTGGCGAAAGTCGAAGGGGCGAAGATTGCGCCAGCGCCCGAGGCCGACCCTCGCACGCTGATTCGCCGGCTCAGTTTTGATTTGACCGGCTTGCCGCCGACACCGGCGGAGGTTGAAACGTTCGTTCGGGATTACTCTCCGTCGCCGGCGAACGAAAGTTGGAAGCAAGAGCACGCGTATGAGCAGTTGGTCGACAAGCTTCTGGCGTCGCCGCACTTTGGCGAGCGGTGGGGTCGGCACTGGCTGGATTTGGTGCGTTACGCCGAGAGCCGCGGGCATGAGTTCGACTACCTGATTCCCAACGCCTTTCGCTATCGCGACTATGTGGTGCGGGCGTTCAATGACGATGTGCCTTACGATCGGTTCGTGGTCGAGCACCTGGCGGGCGATTTGCTCGCGAAGCCGCGCGTCGACGGTGCGGGGGCGAACCAGTCGATTCTCGGGACCGGCTTTTGGTTTTTGGGGGAAGAATGCCATTCGCCCGTCGACATTCGGCAGGATGAGACCGATCGGGTGGACAATAAGATCGACGTGATGTCGAAAACGTTCTTGGGGCTGACGCTGGCCTGCGCTCGCTGCCACGACCATAAGTTCGACGCCATTTCGACGAAGGACTACTACGCACTTTCGGGGTACGTGCTGGGGATGAGTTATCGCCAGACGGCTTTCGAAGCGGATTTAAAGAACCGGAAGGTCTACGACGACGTGCGACGGCTCGACGAAGAGAACGAACGCACGTTACGGGGGGCCCAGCACAAGCGATTTACGCCGGTGCTCGAGCAGGCCGACCGATACTTGCTCGCCGCGCGCGCGGCGTGGGTGCCGGGCATCAGCGAGAAGGCCAAGGAGCGCCGGTCCGCGGCCATCGAAGAGGCGGCACGCCGGTTCGAGGTCGATGAAACGCGGCTCGCCGTTTGGGTTGAGTACCTGATTTCGCCGGAATCGAAGATCGGAGCGCTTTCGCTGTGGCGGGAGTTCATCGAGACGAAACAGCTTCCGGAGCGGTTGACGGCGGCAGCGATTTCGCAGCGTACGGCCGCGGGAGAAAACGTCGCCCTCACCGGCCTTCGGCCACCTCTCCCGGAAACCACCGTATTGACAAAGAGTACCGTTGCGCCGGGAGAGGAGCATGCCGACACAGCGCCGCGAGTGATCGTCGATTTCGCCGCGCCCGAAGTTTGGCTGGTCGACGGCTTGGCGTGGGGAGACGGGCCGCGGCGATTGGGGAGCGTGCAGGTTGGGAGCGGCATGAAAACTTTGTTGCGGCGCGTGGCGACGGCCGACGGGGCCGCCGTCGATCCGCAGTGGGATTTGGCGCCGGGAGAGGGTCCGCCGAACGAGCCGGAAGCCGGACGGCTAAACTGGCGGCAAACGGGGCGAACGATCAAAACGCCGACATTCACGCTGGAGACGGGAAAGCTCCGTTATCGGATGCGCGGTAGCGCAAAGGTGTACGCCGCCGTCGCGTCGCACCGAGTGAACAACGGGCCGCTGCACGGCAAACTGGCGAAGACATTCGCCGGCGGCGACGACTACCGTTGGGTCGAGCACGATCTGTCAGAGTACGCGGGGCGACGCGTGCACCTGGAGTTTTCGCCACTGCAGGCAGACGAGTTGAAGCCGAACCAGTCGGCCGAGCTCTCATTGCGAGGCGTCGTCGAAGATCGGCCGATGTCGAGCTCGCCGACGGCGGATGCGTGGGATTTCAACGAAGCGAAACGGCTCGCCGATGACGAGGCCGCTTTGCGGAAGGGGGTAGCGGCCGATGAACTCCGATCGCTCGACGGCGAGGCGCAAGCCGAGGCGTTGGCGAAGGGGCTGAAGCAAATGCTCGTCGAAGCCGCACGAAACGTGCTTATTGCGACCGACGAGCCGGTTCGCCCCGCGGCGGCCGCCGTCGTCGATTCGATGCTGGCGCATAGAGAGCTGTGGACGGGTGACGTAGACGTTTTTTCGGAACTCGTCCTTTACTTCAGCGAGCGAGCGGATCTTCTCCAGCGACTTCGCCCGCCGACTCCCACGGCGCCGGCCGCCTGGGAAGGGACGGCAGTCGACGAGCAGGTGCTGATCCGGGGGAATCACCGGACGGCCGGTGACGTCGTCCCGCGGCGGTACATGGAAGCGTTCGACGGCCCCGTCGCGCCGGCCCAAGGTCCGGGCCGACTGCAATTGGCGGAGCGCATCGTCAACGGGCGCGACCCGTTGCCGGCCCGGGTGATGGTCAACCGTTTGTGGCAGCACCTGTTCGGCCGGGGCATCGTGCGGACGGTCGACAACTTCGGGATCATGGGCGAGCCGCCGACGCATCCGGAATTGCTCGACCACCTGGCCGCAGAGTTCATGGCCGACAAGTGGAGCATGAAGCGAGCAATCCGACGAATGGTGCTGTCGAGTACGTATCGGATGGCGTCGACGCAGAGTTCTTTGGCTTCGACGCAGGGGACCTCGTCGACGCAGAGTTCTTTGGCTTCGATGCAGGGGACCTTGTCGAAGGAGCATTCTCAGGGGGCCTCGTCGCACCAGGCGCCCGACCAGATCGATCCGCAGAATAATTTATTCCACCGGGCGAACGTCAAGCGGCTCGAAGGGGAGATCGTTCGCGATGCCTTGCTCGCGGTTTCGGGGCGACTGGATCGCCAGATAATGGGGCCGAGCGTCGAGGTTTACCTGACGCCGTTCATGGAAGGGCGCGGGCGGCCGCAATCGGGCCCGCTCGACGGGGAGGGACGGCGGAGCATTTATTTGCGCGTGCGGCGTAACTTTTTGAACCCGATGTTCCAGGCGTTCGACTACCCGACGCCGTTTACGAGCGTCGGCCGGCGGAGCACTTCGAACGTGCCGGCGCAGGCCTTGTCGCTGATGAACGGACCACTGGTGGTCGAGCTTTCGAAACAGTGGGCCGAGCGGGCGAAGAGGGAAGTTCCCGGCGACGCGGGGGCTCGAATCGACCGACTGTATGAGCAGGCCTTTGCACGCCGGCCGACCGCGGACGAACGCGCGACGACCGAAGCATTCCTCGAATCGCAGGCCGCCGCGTACGGCGTCATGCAAGACGATTCGCGGGTCTGGGCCGATCTGTGCCACGTGCTGTTCAACGCCAAAGAGTTTATCTACGTCCAATAGGCTCGCGATGCATTGCAACCATTATCAAGCTCGGCCGCTCTCGCGACGCGAAATGCTGGCCCGTTGCGGCGCCGGCTTCGGCGGGCTGGCGCTGGCCGGCCTGGTCGATGACGACTCGGTGTTCGCCGATAAACCGGGCGGCGGTAAGCCGGGCGGCGTTAAGCCGGCGGAGGGGGATCCGCCGGCGGTGAAGCCGGGGCATCACAAGGCCCGGGCCAAGAGCGTGATTTTTCTGTACATGGACGGCGGGCCGTCGCAGGTCGATACGTTCGACCCCAAGCCGCGGTTGGCGCGCGAGCATGGCCAACCGATTCAGATGAAGACGCCGCCGACGCAGTTCGCCAACGTCGGCAATGTGCTCAACGGCCCCTGGAAGTTCAAACAGTACGGCCAGAGCGGCCTGCCGGTGAGCGACTTGCTGCCTTACACGGCCGAGTGCGTCGACGATTTGTGCGTGATTCGCTCGATGGTCTCGAACTTTTCGGAGCACACGTTCGCCAATTACTTTCTGCACTCGGGGAGCGGCATGCAGGGGCGACCGAGCCTGGGGGCGTGGACCACCTACGGACTGGGGAGCGAGTGCCGCGATTTGCCGGGCTTCGTCGTGCTGAACGGCGGGCTGATACCGCCCGGCGGGCTCGATAATTTCGGCGCGGGTTTTCTGCCGGCCTCGTACCAGGGGTCGGTGTTCAAGAGCGGGGCGCTTCCGGTGGCCGACGTCGCCAGGACCGAGGCGAGCGCCGAACTGCAGCGCAATAAGCTCAAACTGCTCGACCGGCTCGATCGCGGGGTGATCGAGCCGGTCGAGCAGTTTGAGCTTATTGC
>Ga0163153_10002216_pt1 | contig 28973 bp, 25 predicted proteins | sample OliLakLV19MP6IB1_FD_148629 | JGI IMG/M metagenome (GOLD analysis project Ga0163153, IMG submission 148629) | Freshwater microbial mat bacterial communities from Lake Vanda, McMurdo Dry Valleys, Antarctica - Oligotrophic Lake LV.19.MP6.IB-1 | ecosystem: Environmental > Aquatic > Freshwater >...
CTTTAAAAGGGTGAGCAATTTGCTTGATGCGAAGAAGTTAATCATTCCTCGTGGTGAACCGCACCGGGAGAAAATCCGGGAAGGCAGATGGCGATGTATTTAGCTCTGCTAGGATGTGGCGTACGATAACGGACTCGTTCACCCTTCTGGATAATGATGGCTTGACCCGCATTAACAAAGAATGTGGTTTCATTTGTTTCGACATTGAGTAGGCCATTGAGGACAACGGTATATTCGTCGAATTCATTTGTCTGAAAGGGGCAGACCAATCAGTGGGACTGGTCATTTTGGCAATGCTGAGTGTGGAGGTCTTTGAATTTACCAAGCCGATAAATACCTCGATGATTCCTTGATTGTCGGGAACTATCTCAAAAGCGGGGTGACTCTCAAACTCTCCTTGCCGAGCGGACTCTTGTGGAATTATGTCAGTAACGGGAATAATATCTCGGTGTCGGGGAGTAATTCAGACTCTGGTGGGGCTGTGAATTCGGGGGTCGCATTTTTTTAATCGTTTTGACATTCTTTATAATACACAAAGTGGGCTCATTGGATTTGCAGCGGTCCCTGAGCCTTCTACAAAGGCCCTGATGATTATTTTGGGGTTGGCATAGCTCCTTTTTCTTCTAAAAAAAGAAAGTTAAATTACAGGAATTCTGATAGACATTTTACGGGATGCTCCGTTAAATATGAGGTATGAGCGCAGGTTTTTTAAAAGAATTCGGTTTCTTCTGTAAGCTTGACGAGGTGGATGGTCAGGCTCTTTTGGAGACTTTCAAGACGGCCTATTTTAAAGAGAAAGATGTTATTCTTGAGGAGGGGATGGCTAATGATGCCCTCTATCTGGTCCAGACCGGGAGTGTAGATGTGGTCAAAATCCAGGAAGACAAAGAAATTCTACTCGCGCACATTGGTCCAAAAGGTTTTTTCGGTGAAGCTTCCCTTTTTCATTCAGTCTGTGCAACAGCCACAGTGGTGGCTGCGCAGGATACCTGTATTAACTACATTAAACACAATGTTTTATTGGATTATATCCATGAACGCCCAGAAGCCGGAGTGAAAATCCTGATGGAAATCCTGAAATCGGCTTGTTTCCGCTTGGCTACGGCGAATGAAAAGCTCGGAGATTTTCTTTATTGGATGAATACCCTTGAGCCGGAAGGGCTCCAAAAGATGCGTATTCTCTCTGCTGGAGCGGAAGATGAAGAACAATCCTAGAAAACTACTTGCGTCGATTTAGTAATTCATGTATACAAGGCCGTTCAATCAAAAAGGATTTTGAGACATGGTGAATAAAGCGGAAGTAATTAAAGAATACCAAAAACAAGGTACGGACACTGGTTCGGCTGATGTGCAAGTTGCGCTTTTGACAAAGCGGATCAATGAATTAACACATCACTTCAAAGACCACAAAAAAGATCACAGCTCACGCCGTGGACTTTTGATGATGGTAAACCGCCGTCGCGGTTTATTAGATTATCTCAAACGTACTGACAAAGTGCGTTATCAAGATTTGATCAAGAAACTCGAGTTGCGCAGGTAATTATACTTGCGGCAACTTGCTTCTCTTGCTCGGTTTTAAAAAACACAAAAATAAAACGATAGATAGATTGTATTATTCTTGCTGGCGGGAAGTCATGAGTGCCGGCTGGAAGACTAGATTCTAGAACAAAGCTGGCAAATCTTTCCCACCGGGAAAAGCGGGCTTCGTTCTGTAATCTAAGCTTTCAAGTCACTTCTTCATTCCCTGCATAGCGCAGGAAATATTATTCTGTCTGTTCTTAATCAATACAAAGAATAAACAAGGAATATATGTCACATTTAAAAGTAGCCCGTCAAATCGGCCATACTGAATTAATCATTGAAACAGGTAAACTCGCCAAACAAGCCAACGGGGCGGTAACACTTACTTATGGCGAAACAGTCGTTTTTGTCGCAGTTACTGCGGCTGATTCAGTCAAGGACGGACAAGATTTTTTCCCCCTGACAGTAGAATACAAGGAGAAATCCGCTTCTGCCGGTAGATTCCCCGGTGGATACTTCAAGCGTGAAGGCCGTCCTACAGAAAAAGAAATCCTGACTTGCCGCATGACGGATCGCCCGATCCGCCCGCTTTTCCCAGAAGGTTTTTTCAACGAAGTGCAGATCATCTCCATGACATTCTCTTTGGATGGTGAGAATGATCCCGATATTTTAAGCATTAACGGTGCATCCACTGCCTTGATGGTTTCTGATATTCCTTTTGAAGGACCGATCGGAGCTGTTCGCGTCGGACGGGTCAATGGGCAATTTGTTGCGAATCCCACCCATTCAGACCGCGCTGATTCAGATTTGGACCTCGTTTATGTAGGTACGGACAATGAGATCATGATGCTGGAAGGTTCCTCAAAGGAATTAACCGAAGACGAGTTCTTTGCCGCGCTGCAATTTGCGCAAGTCCAAGTCAAAGAGATTATCGACCTTCAACGTGAACTCGCCAAGCTGGTGAATAAAACCAAACGTATTTACCCGCTTTCTGTTGTCCGCCCTGAAGTCATGGCCACAGCTAAAAATGCTGTCGATGGCAAAGTAGATGCCGCCATCTCGATACCCGGCAAGCTTGAACGCCAAGCCGCTTCCGCCGCCCTTGCTGCTGAAGCCAAGGCTGCCATTAAAGCCAATCACGCGGATGCGACAGATTTTGAACTCCGCGAAGCGTATCACAAGATTGAAAATGATGCAGTCCGTGCCCAGTTACTGGCCGGTAAACGCATGGACGGACGTGCCCCCGAAGACCTCCGCCCGATTACTTGTGAGGTCGGCCTCTACCCACGCGCACACGGGTCAGCCCTTTTCCAACGTGGCGAGACTCAAGCGGTTGTTTTTGCAACCCTCGGTTCCGAGGACGATGTCCAGGAATTCGACGCTATTTCAGGTGGTGAAAGCGAAAAACGTTTTATTCTCCATTATAATTTCCCTCCTTTCAGCGTGGGTGAAACCGGGCGTTTCGGTTCCCCCGGACGTCGTGAGATCGGACACGGAAACTTAGCCGAACGCTCCATTGAGCCGATGATGCCGAAGGATAACTTCCCCTATGCAGTTCGTCTGACTGCTGAAATCATGGAGTCAAATGGTTCCACATCGATGGCTAGTGTTTGCGGTGGTACCTTAGCGCTTCTCGATGCTGGTGTGCCGATGAAAGCCCCGGTTGCGGGTATTTCCATTGGGATGTGCACAGAGTTTGATGCAGCGGGTAACCGTGGTAAATCCGTCCTCCTGACCGATATCATCGGCAGCGAAGACCATTACGGCGACATGGACTTCAAAGTCACCGGTAGCCGTAAAGGAATCACCGGATTCCAGCTCGACTTAAAAATCCGCGGTTTAACCTTTGATCTAGCCAAAGTCGCTTTGGAAAAAGCAAAAACCACTCGTTATCATATTCTCGACATTATGGAAGCAGCCATTGCTGCTCCCCGGACTGAAATGTCCCAATACGCGCCCCGTATCCACACGGTCCGTATTCCTTCCGGAAAAATCGGTCTTATTATCGGGCCAGGCGGAAAAACAATTAAATCCATCACGGCAGAGACAGGTTGTGATATCAATATTGATGACCGTGGAGACCATGGTCTCGTAAAAATCTGCTCGAATAATAGCGAAGCTGCTGACCGTGCCGTCCAGATTATCCGATCCATGACTGAAGAAGTCGAAATCGGTAAGATTTATCATGGGACAGTGACAGGAACCAAGGAATTTGGCGCTTTTGTCGAAGTCCTGCCCGGACAAGAGGGGCTTTGCCATATTAGTGAACTCGCCGATGTACGCGTTCGCCAGACCGAAGATGTCGTTAAAATCGGTGATCGTGTCTGGGTGAAGGTACTTGGGGTTGACGAACGCGGCAAAATAAGGCTTAGTCGTAAGCAGGCAATGGCTGAAAAGTCAGAGCAAAATACGAACTCCTAAGCGAAGCAAAATAATGAGGATAAAACCACAAACGATCATAAGAGGTGTTTGGGTTTTAATATTAATCGCGGTTTTTGGCGCATTAGCATATCCGTCCCGGCTTTCTGCACAAGCAGTGAAAGCCGAGGACATATATAATGAAGCCCAAAAATCCGTTAATGAAGGCAATGTGGGGAATGCCAGCTTGGCCCTTGATGAGTTGCTGACGAAGTATAAAGCATCCCCCATCATTCCCAATGCACGTTATTTATTAGCATTTTGTTATGTACTCCAAGGCCAATATCAGGGGGCCGCGACCGCCTTAGATGAATTACTCAAGACTCCAAATCTGGATCCTGTCCTGCAAGAGCAGGGGAGTGTTCTCCTTGCCCAGTGTTATGCGGGGATAACATCCCAAAAAGAAAATCCTGCCGAGAAAAAAGAGTTTTTTGAAAAGGCGGCAAAACAATATACAGATTTCCTCACCAAATTCCCGAAAAGCATTTTCCGTGAAGATGCCCTCAATGGGCGTGCATTGACCTATTTTTTCCTCGAGAAATATGATGACGCCGTCAAAGACCTCGAAATGGTATTAAAAGAGTTCCCAAACAGTAAAGGGCGCTTGGATGCGGTTTATCTCTTGGGGCTTGTCAAGGCGACACAGGCTGTTGTCGCGGATCAAGCAAAAAAAACGGATGAGGCTAATGCGAAATTTGCGGAGGCGACAAAGCTTTTCCAGGAAGTCGTGACAAATGGATCGGATATCCCGCTTAAAAACGAGGCCCTTTTCCAGGTGGCGGAGATTCTCTTTAACAAAGGGGATTATGACCTAGCCCTAAATAATTTCCGCCAGATCCTGCCCAAATCAGAGGTGATCAAGCTCCAACAACAAAAAATAGGTGAAATCATGGTGGAGCTCCGGGGGTCCGTGGGTGACCCGGTGAAATTCAAAGCCATTCAGAAATACCTCAGCAATGAAAGAATGAAGCTCGGCCAGATGGAGTCAAAGTCAGACCAGTACGTTGATGCGGCACTCAAATCAGCCACGATTTATAATCTCCAACAAAAACCTGATGAGTCTCGGATTATCATTAAACAATTTTTACCCTTCCTTAAGGCCAGCCAAGTCCAGAATGCTCAATACCAATTGGTGATCAGTTATTCCCAACAAGGATTGATGCCACAGGCTGAAAAGGCGAAAACTGACTTCTTCTCCCAATTCCCTAAAGCACCTGAAGGTGACCAGTTCGGTTTGGTTTTTGGTTATGCTTATTTGAATCAAGGACTCTATGATAAAGCAGCAGGGGCTTTTAAAGAGAGCTTAGATATGTACGGGGAAAAACACCGTTCATTTGCGGAGATGTTAGCCGGGCAGGCAATGGTTTACCGTACTCAGGGGAAACTCAAGGAAGCATCTGATGTTTTCCGTGATTTCCTTTCCAAAAACCAGGATTCGCCCATGGCGGAAAGTGTCATGTTCCAGCTCGCGACTACAGAGATGGAAATGAAGGAGTATGATAATTCCATTAAAACGTATCGGGATTACCTAGTGAAATATCCAAATGGCGCTTACCGGCTTGATTCCCAATTGCAAATTGCACGTACTTTGCTGGAGAAGTCCCCGAGTGATCCAAAGGTGGGGGATGAAGCCATTAAGGAATTACAGGATTTATTGTCCAAAAATCCGCCTGCAAAGACGGGTTCGCTGGCTCTTTATTTTATCGGACAAACCTATGAAAAGCAGGGCAAACTCGACGATGCTGTCAAAGCCTATCGCGATAACATGGTAAAGTATCCTGATGAAAGAACGAGTTTGATTTCAGCTTATCAAATCGCTATTGGTTACCAAAAAGCTAAAAAGTATCCTGAAATGATCGCGGCTTATGAAGAATTGATCAAAAAGTATCCCGAAAGCGATATGGCTCCTCAAGCTTATTTAGCCATTGCACGCCAGTTAGAGAATGAGAAGAAGCATGATGAGGCGAGGGCGAAGTATACGGAAATAGTAGAAAAATATAAGGATAAACCCGTCGGTGCGGATGCACAGGAACGTATCTTTTTTACTTTCTTTGATAAGGCACAATCGATGGGCCGCCCGATTAGTATGACTCCTGATCAAAAGGAACAATATAAGAAGTTAATCAATGATGCGATTGCGAGTGCCGAGAGACTCCTTGAACTTTTCCCCGACAGTCTGCGAACAGGTGACGCATTAACCAATATGATGAAAGCCAAACAGACTTTGGCGTCCGGAAAAATGGATGAAGGGGTGACTGTGGATGCTTACCTAGGGCAACTGGCGGATAAGGCCAGTGCAAAGTCTAATCTTAAAGCCCAAATCCTTTTTACCCAAGCCGGAATCCTCCAACAGGAGGGAAAACAAAAAGAGGCTTTGGTAGTTTTTGATAAGATTCTTGCCGAGACTCCTGATGCAAAACTCAGTGCTGATAATCTGGACCGTTATGGACGGGCATTAGTGGCCACAGGAAAGACGGATGAGGCATTAAAGGTTTATGAACGGATCATGACGGATTTTGCTAATAGCCCACGTTCAATGGATAAAGGTGTTTTTGGGTTAGGGTTGGTCTATTATAATAAGGGAGAATATGTATTGGCCGATAAACAATTTAATGAAATGAAGACTAACTATCGGTGGAGTCCCCTGATGGGTGATGCGATTTATTACTCGGGAATGACGCAGCTTAAAGGTAATAAATTTGATGAAGCGATTAAAATCTTTGAAAGTGTAGCGGGCTCAAAGGGAAGCTCGAATGAATCCAAAGGAAGGGCCTTGATCGGGGCAGGGGATGCTGAACTCGGTAAGAAAGATTATAATAAGGCACTCGGGAATTACATTAAAGTAACCCTCTTTTACGAGGGGCTCACCGATGTGGCTTCGGAAGCCACTTTGAAATCAGCCCAAATGAATGAGAAACTCGGCAAGGGCGAAGAGGCCAAGAAACTTTACCAACAACTTAAAACTAAATATCCTGACTCCGCTGCTGCCAAGCAAGCTCCTTAAGCCCTCCATCTGAATCTCTAGAGTGATTCAGGGCCGTAATTTAACGGAATGATGAATAACTGAAAAAAATATTCACCAGATTATGACTTTAAAAGAACGATCACAGCAGATTCTCTCGGTGCTCAGGCGAGTTTATCCACAAGCACATTGTGAGCTTCATCATTCTAATCCGCTGGAGTTATTAATCGCGACAATCCTCTCGGCCCAATGTACGGATAAAAGAGTGAATCTCGTTACGCCCGCACTTTTTAAACGTTACCAGAATGTGGAGCAATTTGCTGCGGCAGATCAATTCGAGATGGAGAGTTTCGTTAAAAGTACCGGGTTTTACCGGAATAAGGCCAAAAATATTATTGCCTGCTGCAAAATGCTTTTAGAGAAATACCGGGGTGAAATGCCGCGTAAGATTGAGGAACTCTCCCAATTGCCCGGTGTAGGCCGTAAAACGGCTAATGTGCTGCTGGGGAATGCATTTGGGATCAATGAGGGTGTGGTAGTCGACACCCATGTCTCGCGCCTTTCCCAAAGAATGGGGATGACTCGGGAAAAGACCCCTGAAAAAATAGAATTATCCCTGATGAAACTTTTTAAGCCTGGAGACTGGTGTGATCTTTCTCATCTCCTCATTTGGCATGGAAGGAATCGTTGTGACGCACGTAAACCGGATTGTGGAAACTGTGAACTAGAAGGTCTATGTGTGAGTAGGGATAAATTACTCAAAGCGGCCGCAGATAAATCGCGATGAAGGTGAAAAGATTTAAAGAACTTTCTTCCCCCTCAGATGAGGCAAGGCTTTATAAAACGCTTTTCCGGCTACCTACCCGAGAATATCGCCGGTCTTAAAGATACCACTATTGGCTAGGTCTCGGGCGGACATGCGTTTGCGGCCTTCAAGCTGGATTTCACGAAGGAGGAGGGCCCCACTTTTTGCCCCGACAAGTATCCCGTGTTTATTGATCCGAGCAATTTGCCCAGGCGCAAATTGTTTTTCACGGGACATGATCACATCAAATATCTTGAGGGTTTTCTGGGAGCCTTCTTGGTTGATGAGCGTGAATGCTCCGGGGGATGGGGCAAAAGCACGGATTTTGAGCCAGAGTTCCAGCGGGTTTTTATTCCAGTCTAGGAGTCGATCCTCCTTGGTGAGCTTGCGGGCATAAGCGGTCGGGGATGCCCCCTGTGGAACGGGTTTGATTTTGCCGGAGATAAAGTCCGGGATTGTTTTCATCAGCAGAGAGGCTCCCATATGAGCCAACTGATCATGAATCGTTTGAGAGTTGTCCCTACGTTTGATCGTGAGCTCCTGTTGGGCGAGAATACCCCCACTATCGAGTTTCTCGGAGACCATCATTATAGTGACCCCCGTTTTTGATTCTCCATCCAGGAGGGCCCAATGAACCGGGGCAGCTCCACGATATTTAGGGAGGAGTGAACCATGGATATTGAGACAACCGAATTTCGGAATTTCCATGAGTGCAGGAGGTAGGAGCTGGCCGTAGGCTGCGACGACGATAATGTCGGGATGAAGGTATTTCACCTGCTCGATCACAGTCGGCGACTTTATCGTCTCCGGTTGAAAAACAGGGAGATGGAGCTTCATAGCGAGCTCCTTGACCGAAGAGGGGGTCAGCTCCAGACGGCGTCCGGCAGGGCGATCAGGCTGGGTAATGACCCCGACAGCCTCATGGTTACTCGTCGCTGCGATTAACTGAAGTGCCGGGCAGGCAAAACTGGAGGTGCCGATATAGACGATTTTTACCATGAGTCCGGATCAAGAGCTCCTATGTAGTATAATTCTTGGGTTCCCCTGATGACGCAGGGGTGAGTTTGGTCGTGTAATGGAGTATATCATTCAACACTTGGTCAGGACGTTGTTCGGCATTGATATTAATCACCTTATCCCGGCCATAAAAATCCAGTACGGGCTTGGATTCATCTTCATATACTTTCAGCCGGTGTTTGATGACTTCTTCATTAGCATCATCATGACGGTTGTCTTTGATCGCTCTTTTTTTCAGCCGTTCCATGAGTTTCTTTTTATCCGGGCAGACAAGGTGGAATACCAGTAGGACATCGAGTTCATTATCAAGATAACGGGCTTGTTCTACATTGCGGGGGATACCGTCCAAAATAAGGAAATCAGCCTCTGTTTTAAAATTTCGTGTGAGTTCTTTTCCTTTGATCGATGTCTGCCAGAGCTTGATCGTGACATCATCGGGGACCAGGGATCCATGGCTGGAATATTCCATAAATTCTTTACCAATATCACTGGTGAGATCGACGGAACGGAAGACATCACCGCATGAACAGTGGAAATAACCGGGGACGCGACCTAAAATCAGGCCTTGGGTGCCTTTTCCACTACCGGGTGAACCAAAAAGAAGGAACGTTTTATATTTCATAGAGGATTTAATAAACATACAAATATATTTTAAAATAACAACTGTTTCGATGATTCTCTGGAAAAAACCGTGAGTGAAACATTGTTTTTTTTGAATTTAGCCGTGCGAAAACCCTAGAATATCGGGTAAATACACATATTATTTTCGAGAAAATAGTCCAAATAAACTTTTCTAAAAAAAAGCCTGGTAATGGCAAGTCTTCCCCGTGAGTGCTCATGTCGGGAAAAGAAACGAGTTTCTTTAACTTTCAGAATCCGGGGTCTTTACCATTTCATGTGGTTTGGGAGTATCTTTTGCGCTGATTTCAAAGAGATAACCGCGGAGGTATTCTGTTTCAGGAACCTCAGGGAGTACCGGGTGATCTTGGCTTTGCGCATAAGTCTCGATCAGTCGCAGGGAACATCCCACATCTGCTGCCGCGTCTACGAGGAATTCCATAAAGATTTTTGGCTGGATATGATGTGAGCATGTATAGGTGGCTAATAAACCGCCAACCGGCAACATTTTGAGGGCACGGAGGTGGATTTCTTTATATCCACGTTGGGCATCGCCGATGTTAAATTTATTTTTTGTGAAAGAAGGAGGATCGAGGACTATGAGGTCGTATTTGCCTCCTTGTTTGGATTTATTTTTCAGGAAGTCAAAGGCGTTTTCAGTGGTGAAGTTTATTTGAACGCCATTGAGCCCGGCGTTTTGCCGCGCGTGTTCGATAGCTTGTGCAGATGCATCCACAGATTCCACTGATTTCGCACCGTGTTTCGCTGCAAAAAGGCCAAAGGCTCCGTGGTAACAGAAACAATCCAGTACCGTGCGGCCTTTAAACCGGGGGGCAAGTTGCGCATAAATGGGTTGTTGATCCAGGAATAAGCCTGTTTTTTGGCCTTCAAGGAGGTTTAGGAGGAATTTAACGCCATGGCTCTCAATGACCAATGCATCGGGCAATTTGCCGTGGAGGATGGATGTTTTTTGTTCGAGTCCTTCCCCGACGCGTCCGGAGGAATCATTACGCTCGATAATACATTCCGGAGAAAATAATTTCTTAAGGATTTCTACGACGATTTCCTTTCTTTGATCAAAAGCAGCAGTCATCGTCTGGATGACCAAGCAATTTGCGTAACGGTCAATGATCAACCCGGGGAGGTAATCACTCTCGCTGAAAACCATCCGGTAGGCCTGAGGCATTTTGCCATTATAAAGACTTTGGCGGTATTCCTGGGCTTTTAGGATCCTCGATTCAATCAACTCTTCATTGAGGGCTTTGACACCCATCGAGTAACGGCGGACGGCGATTTGTGAGCGGGAGTTATACATACCCGTGCCATAGATTTTTCCGCGTTTATCTTTTAAAACAACAATTGTACCCTCGGCAAGGTCTTCGGGCCGGCGGAGGATTTCATTTTGATAAAGCCATGGATGACGGTGCCAGAAGCGGGAACCGCGTTTCGGATTAATAATGATAGAAGGGAAGCCCATAATAGTAGGATGATAAAAAAATCCTGTGACCGAATTCAGAATAAAGACAGGTGGAATGCAATCTTAATCGGTTTTAGTCCCGATGATCGCCTCGATTTTCGTGAGGATACGATGGGAGTATTCCTTCAGCTTGGACTCTTGGTCGCCTTCGATCAGGAGCCGGATCTTGGGTTCCGTACCCGAATAACGGAGGAATACCCGGCCTTTGCCTGCGAGATCTTTTTTGACGGATTCAATCTCGGCACAGACCTCGGACAAGGTTTCGATGGCGGGTTTTGATTTGACTTTAATACTCTTGATTTCTTGGGGATACCGGCGCATGCATTTGCGGAGTACGGAGAGTGGTTTACCGGTTTCTTTCATAATCTGGAAAATCTGCAGGGCTGAGACTAGGCCGTCACCGGTAGTCGAGTAGTCGCGGAAAATAATATGCCCGGACTGTTCGCCCCCGAGATTAAAATCATGGGACATCATTTCCTCGATGACGTAACGGTCTCCGACTTGGGTGCGGATGATTTTACCCCCGGCATTAATAATGGCTTCATCGAGGCCGGCATTGCTCATTTCAGTGGTCACGAGGGTGTTGTTCCTGAGGGTTCCATTTTTGATCATATCCAAGGCAGCGATAGCCATGAGTTCATCCCCGTCGACTAATGAGCCCGTTTCATCGACGAGTAGCAAGCGGTCGGCATCCCCGTCGTGAGCGAGGCCCACGTCAGCACCGTGAATCTTGACATATTTCTGGATCGCCTCGGGATGCATACTCCCGCAATCATGGTTAATATTACTGCCGTCGGGTTTGTTATGGTACACAAAGACCTCGGCACCGAGCTCTTTGAGGACACAAGGGGTAGATTTGTAAGCTGCACCATTGGCGACATCGACGACGATCCTGAGGCCTTCCAGAGTCATTTTGCGGGAAATGGAGCCTTTGGCAAACTCGATATAACGGCCCAAGGCATCGTCAATACGGAAGGCTTTCCCGATCTCCTCGGCTGTGGGCCGGATTTTATCTATCTCACCTGAAAAAACGATGTCTTCGATTTGTTGTTCGAGGGTGTCATCGAGTTTATAACCGTCGTTGCGGAAGAACTTGACCCCATTGTCTTCATAAGGATTATGGGAGGCTGTCAGGACGATCCCGGCATCAGCCCTCAGGGAACGCGTGATATAGGCGACCCCCGGAGTGGGCAGGGGACCGATAAGCAGGGCATCTACACCCACAGAGGTGATCCCGGCGACGAGGGCGTTTTCGAGCATATAACCCGATAGGCGCGTATCTTTACCGATGACAATCTGGTGGCGGCGGTTGTCATTCTTGAAAAAATGGGCGGCAGCCCGCCCGATTTTTAGGGCTGTTTCAGCCGAAAGGGGTTCTATATTCGCGACACCGCGGATACCATCGGTTCCAAAGAGTTTACGGGAGTTTGCCATAGGGAGCTAATATGACGGATTCACTCCGGTTCTGAAAGCATTAATCTTCAGGAAAATCGGCGATTTTCATCCATGTCTTCAGGGCGTCAACGGTTTCTTGGACATCATGGACCCGGAGGAACTGGGCTCCACTTTGGTAAGCCCATAAAATGGAGGCGAGAGAACCCGGTAAACGGTATTCAGGGGAAGCATTATCGATAATTTTGCCTAAGAAACTTTTCCGGGAGGTGCCAATCATGACAGGAAGCCCGGTTTCAGCAAATTGCGCGGTAGAGGAAAGCAGGGCCATATTGTGCTCGAAATTTTTTCCAAAACCGATACCTGGATCAATAGCCAGGCATTGGGGGTGGATACCAGTCTTACGGGCACAGTCGACCTTATCGATCAGGAAATCTAAGACTTCACGGGCGACATTGTGGTAGAATGGAGACTCTTGCATATCCTGTGGAGTGCCTTGCATGTGCATGAGTATCCATCCAGCCCCGTGTTTCTTGACCACCTCCGCCATTCTCCCGTCACGGCCCGCAGTAATATCATTAATAATCTGGGCACCACAATCCAATGCGCTATCGGCGACTTCAGGTTTGAAAGTATCGACAGAAATGACGATATTAAACTCTTTCCTGATGGCTTTGACTGCGGGGATCACCCGGATTAACTCTTCTTCGAGACTTACTGTAGGCGCGCCGGGGCGTGAGGAAGCCCCGCCGATATCAATGGCATCAGCCCCGTCCATGATCATTTTCTCAGCATTTTCAAGAATGTCTGACAAGTTTGAGCATTGTCCACCATCGAAAAATGAATCGGGAGTGACATTGAGTATTCCGAATATGCGGGGTTCTGAAAGTAGGGGCCAAGTGCCGTTTTTAAAATGGAATGTCATGGATGGAAGAGGAAAAATGGTGCGCTCGAGAGGACTTGAACCTCCACGCCTTGCGGCACAAGCACCTCAAGCTTGCGTGTCTGCCATTTCACCACGAGCGCGTAAAAATAAAGTAGTAAGGGAATTCTAAAATATCTGCAAGCATGAAAAAAAGACTTTTTTAGAAAAAAGAGATAAATTGATAAATCGTTGATGGAGGATGAGGCTCTCCTGCCCCTTGTTTACAGGCCGTCCATCGACTCGGCGATCATGGCATCTTCATCTGCGATGAGTGCGGTATAATTCTCGCCGTCGAAAAAAGTCCAGAGCTGGTGGTTTTTGAAGCGATAGTGGAGTTTAGATATGGTGCTACTGTTTTTTTTGTGCATGAAGGCTAAAGAAGCCAAGAGAGTACTGATTTCACGCAGGATATCATCGGTATAATCACTGATCGTTTTTGATCTAATATTTCCACGGGTGTCATAAGTCCAAGCGACTTGGACCCCATCGATTTTTGCCAGTGTGTCTTGAAAATCACTCATGAGTCAGAGCTTTTGATTGATTGTTTGAATGTTTCACGCATAGGCCATGAAGCGGTTTCAGGGGCTAAGTGAATGGCTACCAGATTTTGACCTCGGGGGAAAATAAACCTCTTTTCTAGGACCGTCTCGATAAATACTTCTTGTGTGGTCTCCTCGCGGAGGATACGGGCCAAGCACTCGCCTTGTTGGACCAGAAAAGAGGCCAGCGCCCCCGCCTGATTCGGATTCTCATCGAGGCTGGCCGTTAAGAGTGTGCCTGAGCGGGAGGATATTAATGATCCTTTAACGTCCGGAAACGTGGAAAGGTTTATCACCGCGTTCTCGTCCGGTGGATTTTTTGTTTCATTCCACGCGTCATCACCTTGGAGAGGCTCGGGAGTGGTGTCTTGGGGGGGCAGCGAATCAAAATCCTGATCGCTGGAGATGAGGATTTCATCTTTTTTCTGGGCTGCTTCCAAGAGGAGGCCTTCCCAGTTACGTTTGATATTCTTTACAGGATTATCGAGGTAGGGATGTTCTTCAAACTGCCCTCGCTGCCAGCTGAACATCTGGTAAAATGCTTCTTCCCCCTCTAGTCCTCCGAGTTTTGAGTGAATGAAGCTGCCCTTGTCAAAATAAAGGATTCCTTCATGGGGCCCATTTTTGAGGATGATTTTCACCCGTGCTAACGTTGAGCATTTTAACTGAACCATATCCGCCAAGGAAAGCTGGTAGATGATCCCTGAAAATCCCACGTGTTTAATAGAACGGATATTCAGCAGGAGGGAGTCCAGTGTATTAAGGTCAAAGGGTTTTGCAATGAATTCCACAGCGCCGAGGGCTAATGCTTTTAAACGTGTTTCTTCTGAAGGCCTCGCCGTCATCAAGATGACTTTAATCAGAGGATGCCTGCGGTTGATCTCTGTCATGAGGAATAATCCAGTGGCATCGGGGAGCTGTTGGTCAGTGAGAACGACATCGACTTGTTGTGTGGCCAGAACACGGAGGGCATCTTCGACTGTTTCAGAAAAGATAATATTATAAGGGATTTCCTTGTGTTTCCAATGGAGAGCAAGTGACTCGATAATACCCGGATCATCGTCAATAACCAGTAACGATCCTTTGTGCGTGGAGTGAATTGCAGAGGTCACTTTTTGATGATAAGAGGATTTATTTTTTGTGGCGAGGTAAAATTTCTATCATTTTTAAAATGAATTATTCCGTTCTGGACTGTAAAAAGAAAATGAAGAAAAATGCACGAAAGCCTTGATTTTATTGGATGAATTCACATACTTACCGACGTTTTACAACTAAACACACAAAAGGAAAAAACAAAATGGGAAAAGCCCTTACTAAATCCGCAATCGCTGACACACTCGCCAAGAAGCTCGAAATCAGCAAGAAACTCGCTGTTCAAGCTCTCGACGAAATCGCAGCATTGGCCTACAAAGAAGCTAAAAACCAATTCACATTGCCAGGACTTGGCAAGCTCGTTTTGGTGCAGCGCAAAGCACGCATGGGTCGTAACCCTGCCACAGGCGCTACAATCAAAATTCCAGCCAAAAAGGTTTTGAAATTTCGTGTAGCCAAAGCGGCTAAAGACGCAATCCTGAAGTAGTTTTTTTCGCTTCAGAATATATTCTTGCAAAAGACGGCCCGATTTTCGAGGCCGTCTTTTTTTTATCTCTGGGATAAAGCTTTGATCGCCTTTTTCCAGTGGGCCAGTGGGACACCGGGAGTGCCTTCACGTAAGTACCATTCCTCCATCGCTTGAGCGCAATTTACTGCGTAGTCGGGGTGTGAAATGAATTTTGAAACACAGGAAGCAAATTGCTCGGGATCATACGCCTGGGATACACTACCGAGGCAATGCGTGTGGATGGTTTTTGAAACGGTATTATGGAGGGAACCGATAAAGTGAACGGGTTTGAATACCGAGGCGATTCCGTAAAATTTCGAGGGCACAACAAGGCCGTCGAACTCGGGACTCTGGCTAATCAGGTGGAGGTCGGCGCTGCCCAAGATTGTTTTGAGGTCTGAACGCGGTTGGTGTGGGAGAAAGGTGACAGGGATATCCTGGCGGGAAGTGTGCCATTGAGCCAAGCGGTCTTTACCATAACCATATCCGATAATGAGCAGGACAGCACCGGGGTGTTTTTCATAAACGAGGCGAAAACCTTCGGCAATGGTATTCCAATCATGGGCGCGGCCGAGGTTACCGCTGTACATAATAACAAAACGTTTTTCCAAATCCCATTTTTCCCTAAAATCCATGGTGGTAAGCGGGGTACTTGCGTTTGTAGGAACGATTGACCAGTTTGGGATGACTTCAATATTCATTTTTCGTCCGGTTGACCTTTTCCGGAGGGTTTCCCTCATACATTCACCGGGAACGACATGCATGTCTGTATGTTTATCGACCCATTGGGCGATATGCATCAGGGCCCGGAAGACGGGCCTTTCCCGTTTGGAGGATTCAGGGGCGATGATCTCTGGGTAAAGATCCTGTACCCAATAAATTAATTTTGTGCCACGAAATATCTTTGCCAAGACTCCCGCAATAACGATGAGGGGGGGGGACGTCATGGCGATGACCAGATCGCTTTTTGGGCCAAAGAGAAGGTACCGTATCGCTTGAAAAAAAAATGTCGCGTAGTCGCTCAGGCGTCCGGGAATGTTTTTTGTGCCGAAATCCGTGCAAGCCATCCTTTGGATGGTTACTTTTTCCCACCGGGAAGATCCGGGTGCTTGTTTTTCCTTAAGGGCGTAACGTGTCACACCACAGAGTCCGATGACCGTGATGTCGTCAGATTCTGATAAAGACTGTGCCAAGTCCCCGTTGAGTTGGGCAGTAGCAGCTTCGTCCGGGTAAAAAAAGTGGTTCAGGATAACGACTCGCACAGGACCTTTATATCAAATCTTTATTGATCCGCAAAGAGCCTATTTTGAGGATGCACAGATACGGCTATTTTCCAGATAAACGGAAATAATGGTAAAGGGCTGCAATATTCAAGGCGTGGGTAATCTCCCCGGAGGCGATCATTTCGGGGATTTGTGAAAGCGGATACAGGAGGGTCTGGATATCCTCGGCCTCGTCGAAATCCGTTTCCGCTGAAAGAACGCAGCCTTCGACAAGGACGGTGTGTAAGACGTTTTGTTGGACGGCGGGATTTGGATAAAAGGAAGCAAGTTGTCTGGCGGTTTTTCCGATATATCCGGTTTCCTCCCGCAGTTCCCGCATGGCGGCTTCCGCCGGGGGTTCATCCACCCTGTCGATAATCCCGCCGGGTAGCTCGAGGGTGACTTTTTTGATGCCGTGCCGGTATTGTCTGACGAGGACAATTTGCTCGTCATGAGTCAAGGCGATCGCATTGACCCATGAGGCGCATTCAATCACAAAAAAGTGATGCTTCTGGCTGGTGCGCGGGGAGGTGCATTCTTCTTCATGGACATCGAAGATACGATAATGCCCCGCCTTTTTGCGGGCGTGTACCGGCCAATGAAGAGGCTCTTTCATAAGGATGGGGCGTAAATATGGGATTAATTCCTCTTTTTAGAGGGGCCTGGTTCGACAGGGGCTGGTACCGATGAGGCATCCACAGGAGGAGCATTTTTATTTTTCTTATACTCAGAAAGCTTTGATCTGGGGATGACAGTGACCTTCATGGGAATGTCGGTCAGGGGAGTGTCCGAGCTATCCTTTTGTTGTCCGGAAATGGCATCAGAGACTTCCATACCTTCGGAGATATGCCCAAAGACACTATAAGTACCGTCTAGGGAAGGGGCATCTTGGATCACGATGTAAAATTGAGAGCCATTGGATTCCCGAGCAGGATTAACATTATCTCCGAGGCGGGCAGCTCCGACAGCACCACGGACATTAGGCAGCTGGACCTCTGCAGGAATGGTGTATCCGGGGTTCCCTGTGCCCCATTCACCCCGGCGATCATCCTCCCGGGTCTTCGGATCACCCGCTTGGATGATGAATCCGGGAACGGTACGGTGGAAGAGGAGTCCGTTATAGAAACCCTGGCCGGCGAGGTTTTTAAAGTTTTGCACGTGGCGGGGTGCTGCTGCCGAGTCGAATTCCATTACCATAATCCCGAATTTTGTATCAATGACAGCGACATCATCGTCTGTGGAGGTGAATTCATATTTGCGGTCCACTTGGGGATTGTAAGGTTTTGTCTTGGTCTCACGGATGGTGGGCTGGGTAGTCGAGCAGGCCGTCAGGAGTGTGAGTGCAAGCAAAAGGCTAAAACGGTGTCTCATAAAGTTTCTTTAATAAAAGGAAGAGGGGTGACTTCCACCTTTATATTTGATTGGGTTAAATATTTCATTCCGGCATTCTCATGGCCGCGGCGCAAATAGCCCAGTCCGATCATGCGAGAGAGAGTTTTTGAATAGCAAGAGCTGGTGATTAAGCCAATTTCTTTTTCTTCGATGACGATTTTTGTGTCCGTGGGCAAAGGGGTAGGGGAGTCGATCAAGAAACCATTCCAGCTCCAATTAACACGCCCCACACTCTTGATCCGGGAGATGACCTCTTGGCCGATGTAACAACCCTTGTGATAAGAGATGGCCCGGGTTTCGAGCCCTGCTTCATTCGGGATGGTGTCTTCCTCCATGTCCTGGCCGTAACGGGCGATGCCTTGCTCGATCCGGGTTATTTCGTAAAGCGTCTCATCACCATGAGTCAGTCCTGCCGCAGCAAATTGCTCCAAGAGAGCGTTTCTCGAAACGGCGGGTGCAAAAAAATCGTACCCCCGAATACCGAGGCGTGCACTCTCGACCAAGGGGAGGTGCAGTCCGGATAATTGGCTTTCAGGTACGAGGAGATGGAATTGACAAGTCTCGTCGGTCGTGTCCTGGAGCTCTACATCATCAGCGATAATAAAGCGTTCGAACCGCTCCTTGAGCGAATCCCTCAGGGATAGTTCGGTATCAAAAATAATCGAGTCGTGCGATTTGTGGATAAATCCATCACCATTCATTTTCCCCTTGGAGGACATGACAGCACAATAAATAGCATTTTTCGGGTTAGCCATCCGGACGTCATTACTGACTTGGCCTTGGAGGAATCTTTCGCGGTCACTCCCTGTAAAGGAAAAGCGAGCACGGTTGGTGAGGTCGAAAAAAATGCCTTTTTTGATCAATTCATTCACAGGTTAAACTTTTTCCTATTGGTTTTGTGTACTTCTTGTAAAAAGGAATCAAAGCAAGGGGGGATAAAAGGTCAATGGTATTTATAGTAGCCCGATGAAAAAGGGTTTTGCGGTTTTTAATTTTCTCCGGTAAATTACCCTCACCATGTCCGAATTTTTCGCCTTACCCCCTGATGACCAAGTCATTGATTTATCCAGTGACGATTATTTTATGGGTGAGGCCTTACGTCAGGCGGCAAAGGCTTATGCAGGCGAAGAAGTCCCCATCGGGGCGGTCATGGTCCGGGGCGGCAAAATCGTGGCACGCGCCCATAACCAAGTGGAGATGCTTAAAGATGCTACCGCTCACGCCGAGATTCTAGCCATCAGCCAGACCCAGCAGGTCGTGGATGATTGGAGGCTCACGGAGTGCACGCTCTATGTCACAAAGGAACCCTGCCCGATGTGTGCGGGAGCTATCATGCTTTCTCGGATCAAACGCGTGGTGTTTGGTGTGGGGGACCCCAAAGCCGGCGGAGCGGGCGGAGCCCTGAATATCCTTGAGCTCCCCGGGCTTCACCATAAATGCTCCTCCACCGGTGGGGTTCGAGAAAATGAATGCCAAATGATGCTCAAGAGTTTTTTTAAAGAACAACGCCAACGCCGGGATAATGGGGACGAGTCCACACCGCCGGCACGGGGGCTGAACTAGTTTTTTTCCGGAATCACTATGGAATCTGTGTGGGTTAAATTCCTCAAGCAAATTGCTTTTCGTCTGCTTTTTGTGGTGCCTCTGATATTCATCGCCATCCATCTAGCTTTACAAGGAGGGGGGAATGCTTTTATCGGAGTCGGTTTGTTAGTGACGGCAGGGTTGATTATCTCCACACCCTTTACAGAGTTATTTTCACACTCAATGGGCTGGATGTTTTTCCCTAATGAACGGGCAGCAAAACCGATCCTTTCTTATGCACGGGCAGACCTTTACCTGCGAAAGGAAAAATATCAAGAGGCCGCTGAGGAATTTGCACAGGTGCTGAAGCATTATCCCCAAGAAGTGCAGGCGGTTATCGGCAAACTCTGCCTGATGGTTCAATTATTCCAAAAAACACAGGCGGCGGAGTCCTTTTATTTTGCATCACTCAAAAAAATCCTATCAGGAGATGCCCATAAACAATTGGTCGAAGCTTATGCCATGATTCTGGCCAAAAAAGGGATCATCGTACGTAAACCCCGGGATATGGTTTACGTGACGATTTATCTGCCTGATGACCAAATGTCTGCTTTCCGAGGAGCCCTCAAGTAACCTTTAGCGCGCGCGCCTGGAGATTCCATGCGCTGGTCGCTAGATCAATGTGTTCTGGAAGCGGGTGATTGTTTCTAGCGGTGACGCAGGCGTGGACTTCCTTTGATTCTCCGGGCATGAGGAGGAGATAATTATCAGAAACGTGCCAGTCGAAAACCTGCCCTTCTTGGGGTGATGTATTCTCGATAGTAAAATAAACGAGAGGAATCGGGGAAGTGTTCCTGACGGAGATATGCCACGAGATTTTCTCTGGAGTCCTTTCCAGTTCCTTGGCGGCGATTTCCGCTTTGGATGGGGGGAGATGGGCGAGGGCTGCCAAGGGAGTGTGTCCTCCGACCTTTCGGGATACATTTCCTGAGGCAGCATATTCGACCAGATTTATCAGTAATTGCTCGGCATCGATCCAGCGACGGAAGGGTGTTTGGGAGAAGTTATGGCCGCCGAAGGGACCGGCAAATGCCACGATCCGGCCTTTGCCGGATTGTTTAACGCCAAGAACGGGCTGTCTCCCTTCGATCCCGATAATGTCATCACTGTTTTTGTAGGCGGTTTGCACCCGGATCGAGAGGATCGGCAGTTGTATATCGGTATTGATGAAATTCCAGATGAGATGATCCCGTACTTTATTCAGGCCATCATTACGGGGTTCCCATGGTGCGGCTGTGGATTGTGCCGATGGATCATCGAGGATTTTCCATTGGGCGGAGTGTTCATCGCTATTACTATAATGGTTTGGCGCGAATGAGAAAGGCAGGAGCTCTTCTAAAACGGAGCCGCAGAGTGGATCCACATCGAAGCGGCCTGAGACGTAAGCGGAGGAGTTAAAAGGGAAATAGACAAACCCAAGGCCGTCGTCGTGGATGGCTTTTTTGAGTTTATCGAAAAAGCCGTCGCCGAGGGATTGGAGCGGATTAAAAACGGGGGCGAGGACGACAGCGTCATATTTCTGGAGGTTGATCTCATCAGGATTTAATGGCTGTTGAGGACTAATGATCCTTTCATCCAGAACAAATTGCGCAGCCTTGAAATATTCGTTGATGATATGCCGTTCATACACTTTTCCCGAGAGGAAAAGGATATTTAACGGGGCTGCATCACATTTCGGGATGACGGTGAAAGCATAGTCATTATCCAGTGTCTGACCATTGTCGAGGTGGGCTTGGAGCTTCAGGAAAAACGCCCCGTTTGCGGGGACTTTAAATGATACATCTCCCAAGGGAATCGAGTCGCCACCACTCCAGCCTTCGTATGATCCCTCGAAAAGGATATTTCCGTGATCGTCACAGGCACTGGTCCGGACCGTGGCATGGCGATGTTGACCACCCTCGAGGGAAAACCAAATGCCTGCGTGGAATTTTGACTCCGCCGCCCAGACATAACTGTTAAAACGTGCGGAAACTAGCGCGGGGGCACAACCCCGGGCAAAAGTATAGAACGAATGTTTTGGAATCAACTCACTGTCGATAATTCCCCAGTTAAAGTCTGTCCATGGTTCATTAAATTCCCAGGTCGTGAATCCGCTTTTTACCGGTTTCTGGCGGCGGTACTCTTCCGCGACATACTGGTATCCCCAAGCTTGAATGCACTGGGTGTAACGGACAAAATCCTCGACGCTCAGGTGTTTACGTTCAATAAAGAGGTCGGGATATGATTCAAAGATGGCGAAGTAACCCCGGTCTGGCATCCTGTGGTGCCAGACGCTCCCGTAGATGTCGTGGAGTTGGTCATGGGGTAGAAATCGTTTAAGGCTTTTCAGGGAGGCTGACCCGGTGATTCCGCATTCGGAATTAAAAATCGCGCGGCATGAATTGTAGCGTGAGGCATGGTCTAAGTCAAAATGCCAAGGGCCGTGGAGCTCGGGGTTGATCGGGCTGGAACGGTGGAAATACTGGTTTTGCCCCATCTGTCTCATGACCCGTTCCATCATCTGGAAAATCGGGTCCGTCGGACGGTTAATAGTGCCGAATTGGTAAAGTTCATTACCCCCATTCAAGACAACCACACTCGGGTGGATATTGAGCTGGCTGATCACATTACGGAATTCATTTTCGAGGCGTTTCTGGTGGAAAAGGCTTTTATCTGTCCCCCCACTAAAATTCAGGAAATCCTGGGAAATGCTGACCCCTTGGAGGTCGGCTTCCTCGAAGAATTCATCCCCGGAGAGGTAGCCACCACCCCAGACTCGGAGGGTGTTATTATTTGATTCACGGGCGCGACGGACAACGCGGCGGAGGTGTTCCCCGTCCCAATCCGACCAGAAAAGGTTTGTCGGCACCACTGATCCCCCTTTGGCGAAATACTTTTGACCGTTGAGATAGTGGTCGAAATGGTATGTCCCATATTCCCGCGGAACTTCTGGCCAGGCTTTATCTCCCCCTTCTTCGACCGTTTCATACCCCTTATAATAATCCTGCCCGTAACTTTGATTCTCGTAACCATTCCAATCAAAGGCGCTGGCGGGCGGACTACTTTTAAATGCAGTATTAAGGCGCCTTTCGTATTTGCGGAATCCCGTTGTCACCGTGAGGGTTTGTCCACCGGTTTTCAGGATTAATTCATAACAATGGGGGAAGCCAAGGTCAAATACCGTCCAAGGTTTCAGGGGTAAATGACTGAATGGGATCGTGAGGAAAGAGGAGGGTTCTGTCCATTTGCCGCGGAGGGTGAAACTTTCCCATTCGAAATTTTTCGGGCGGATGGTTAATTCATAATCGCTGGCACCCCAAGCTTGGGCTTGGATCAGGAATAAGCCGCTGACGTGGTAATTATCGGCATGATATTCATACTCACTGCGGATGAATTCCGGTAATACATAACGGGCGATGATGACTTCCGGGGCGATGGCCAAACCACAGGAGAGCATAAAAGGGTTCTGGTCCCCTCCGTAGAGCATACGGCTCTTGAGGGATTGGGTGGTGGCTTTGAAAAGGCCTGCCATGCCCATATTCATATTGGCGGCATCCCCACCGAGTTGGTTTTTGGCGGCTTCATCGGTACTTTGAATATCCGTCGGATCACAAGTCCATAGTCGGATGGAAAGTTCATTCGTGCCGGATTTCCAGGCCGTAGTCGCATCAAAATAATGGACTTGGTTAAAGCTTTCACTACTCCCGAGGTGTATGCCGTTGACAAAGATTTCGGCGAGTTGGTCCATGCCACGTATGCGGATGAATGCCTTTTGTCCTTCTTCGAGTGCAGCCCCTTCAAAATGGTTAATGAACCACCATTCCCGGGTCGCTACCCAATCCGATTGTGTGGAGAGATCACCGATTCTGGGGTCGGGACATTTTCCGTGGAGGAACATCAATTGCCGGGTGTCCATAGGTAGGTCGAAAACAAAAGTTTCTTTTCCAGCAACGGATTCGTAATGAAGGGAGGAGGAAAAGTCTTTATGGAATGCTGTCCACTGTGATTTTAAGGGGAGAGAAGAAAGATGTTTCATGATTAATCCCGATTTCCCAGAAACAAACCGAAAGTCAATGGAAGTTTACTAAAAAAGGAAATTCCATTAAGGAGGAAGAGCCTTGGTTTTGTATTCACGAAAACACGGGGAATCCACATGATTCTTTTTACTTTGCCCGCTGGAGTGGGGGGGATTACTTAAATACTCAAACCAAATATTCGGGGATTATTGATCATGAAACATATCAGAGTCTCTGCGGATGGCGGAGCTTGTGAAGTCGTTTACGTCGAGAGCTTAGAAATTAATCCAAAACACGATCAAGCAAAATACCGATCCAGATGATGGAAATAATTTTCCTTAATCGTAGGTGACGATCAATACAACGGAGTTCTGGGTTTTTTGGACGATTTTCTCAAAAGATGTATTTGGGGTAAGTGTATCAAAGGACTGTAATCGGCTGGTATATTTATCGAGGATGGGCTGGATATAACTCGATTTGATCGCGTAATTCACATTTTGGGGGATATCCCCGCGTGATGCCGCCATTTGGGTGGCACTTAGCTTGGAAACAATGATGCCGACTAGGTTTCCATTCATATCTAATAAGGGGCCTCCAGAGTTTCCGGGCTGGACGGGGACACTTACTTGCCAGGAACGGGGATCATCTTTGAATCCGGACATACTACTGATTTCGCCTTTTGTAAGCTTTGGACTAAAGCCTTGAATGTCCACATTTGGGAACCCGATAGTAAAAACCCCTTGTCCGAGTTTGACGAGTTTTGACGTGACCACCGGGAGGGCTTCGTAAGTGCCGGAGCATTCCAAGAGCGCAACATCATTTGATGAATCGACCTGGATTACTTTTGCTTTTACTTTTCCGGTACTCGTCATGACCTCGATCCTTTTACTGTCTTCGATGACATGTGCTGCGGTGAGGAGCAGTCCGTCTTTTGAAATAAAGCTCCCTGTACCAAATCCCCTGACATTGCCGCTAAATTCCTTGGCCTTTGACATGGAGTTATACTCGTCATGGGATTTTTTTGACATTTTGATATCGTCGAGGATTTCCTTGCTGCGTTGCTGGGCATAAAGCGTGATTTCTTTGCCGAGATTTACCTCCATCGCGGTGCGGGTACGGGCGGCCGTTTCATTACCGCTACTGGCAGCAATATTCATCCAGGCCAAGGATTCAATTTCATCTTTTGGTACTCCTTGGCCATTGGCATAATAGAGGGATAATTTGAATTGTGATTCCGCGTGCCCGGCCTCGGCGGATTTTTTATACCATTTGACGGATTCCTTGATGTCTTTATCTGTGCCTTGTCCATTTTGATAGATTTGGGCAAGTTGGAATTGGGATTGTTGGTATCCCTGATTCGCCGCAAATTTAAAAAGTTTGATTGCATCGTTAATGTCCGGTTTCACACCGGTCCCTGTCATGTAATAGGTGCCCAAATAGTGTTGGGCTTTAGCATTCCCCTGATCGGCTGCTTTCTTGAACCACACAGCTGATTCCTCGACGTTTTTAGGGGTCCCGATGGCATTTGCGTAACATCCTGCAAGATAAACCTGAGCTTGGATATCACCTTGGTTGGCTGCCTTCTGGAAATTTTCAAAGGCAAGCGAAGGGTTTTTATCGACTCCATTCCCCTGTAAATAAAACATGGCAAGGGAGGTTTGTGCCGGGGCAAATCCGGCCTCGGCAAGTTTTTTGAAAGTTTCAATGGCTTGTGAGTAAGCCCCCGTTTCAGTGAGTGCCTTAGCTTTTTGGTATTCCGAATCGTAATTATTTTCCTGTGACCGGACAATCAGGGGGATAAATAACAGGATTAACAGAAAAATACGCAGTTGATTTCCTCTTGTACGAAAATTGTCAGACCCCATAACGTATCAACTAACAGTATTCCTTACCCAAATCAATCATTTGCTTGTGAGATTTCATTATCAATAAAGGCAGTAGGGACATGAGTATCCTTTATCCTGACCCACCGTCGATTCCTACTTCGCAAATATTTCCTTCCACCATTGACCTCCCATTCATTCCCGCTAATCCCGAGATCAAAAGAAAATGAAATCCTTGATCAAAGGGGACATTGTCCAGATCACAGGGTTGATTGCAAATGTGACCAATCAAAAAAATGCCCAAGTGTGGTTGTCCAATGTCGGTGCCCCCGCCCGCCCGGAAAGTAATATAGGGTATATGTATGTCGAGAGTCTTGAAAACTTGAGTTCCGGCGAATACCGGGCAGGCAATCTATTGAAGATGGAATATTGGCCTTTACTTGGCGTCACACTGTTTATTAAATTCATCCAGCCACTATGAGACTTCTCCCCATTACCAGTTTTTTGCTTTTATTCGTGTCACTCTTTTCTCCCCTTCACGCATGGATATATATAGATGACACTGAAGACAAAGTCGTTCAAGAGCTGGGCAAACCAGTGGGAATTATTGAAGAGGGGGAAAAGAAAGTGCTCTCCTATAAAGGGGGGGATGTAACCATCGAAAAAGGAAAGGTTATCGAGGTGGATCTCGTTGCCCAGAATGACCAAGAGCCACCGCCGAAACCCGTACCCACACCCACTCCCCTCCCTGCGGCTCCGGCTGCCGTAGCTCAAAATGCAGCCCCTCCCGAAGCAAAACCAAAAGAGTTTGTAGTCCCGGAAGTCAAAATGAAGGCAGGATTAAGTCAGGAAACCTTGCTAATGGAACAAGCCGAAGCCTACATTCGAGCTCTTTTAGCTGCTGAAAAATTTGATGAACTTGAGCAAATCGCCAAAGATCTCAAAGATTCCCAAGCAAGAACAACAACAGGGTCATGGAAGTTAACTAATTATTTTATTTCCATAGGTAATTATTCAAATAGTGGCATTCCCCACTACCAGCAGAAGCTGGAGATGATCAACCGATGGAAAGAACAGTATCCAAACTCCATGACAGCAAGACTCGTCGAGGCTGATATATGGGTGGATATGGCTTGGGAAGCACGTGGATCGGGGTATGCTCATTCAGTGAGTGAAGACGGATGGAAATACTTCCATCAATTCTTGGATAATGCCCAAAAAGTCATGCTTGAAGCCTCTACCCTGCCGGATTCAAATCCTGAGTATTACCGCATTATGATGGTGATCGCCATGGGGCAGGGGGTAGAGCGTGAGGGTTTTGAAAATTTTTACCAGGAAGGGATAAAACTATGGCCGGGCTATATTCCCTTATATACCTATAAGGCCTATTATCTCATGCCACGTTGGTATGGAGAAAGGGGGGAGATGGAGGGATTCGCTTTGGAACTTTATAAAACCCACCCAGAAGGCAAGCTAATCTATAGTAAAATCTGTTCTTATATTATTAGTTATTATGGCAGTGATTTTTTTAAAGAAACGGACTTTAAATGGAAGATTGTTAAGGACTCTTTTGATGGGTCTGTGGCGGACTATCCAAATTCAAATCTAATTATTAATGATTACGCCTATTTGGCCTGTATCGCAGAGGATGATAAAATGGCTAAACAACTCCTGCAGAAAATCGAGGGAAAATATGAATCCCGGGTCTGGCGTGACATGCAGTATTATGCTTGGGCTAGAAGGCATTATCAGGTTGGACAATAAGGATGGGTTCTCCCCGGCTTGCAGACTAAAACAAAAAATCCACCATTCATCGAGGATGATGAATAGGGAAAATTTATCTAAGCCGGGAAACGCTGGCTCCAGGACGGGTGGTTTCGGACTCGGGTGTCGATGTCGCGGAAGGTGTTGATCGACTTTTTGAGATGAGTATAGACATCCCCGGCACAACCGAAACCTTGTAAGGCGATTTTGCCTTTGTAGCCGTATTGGTCGAGCAGGCCGATGATGAGGGAATTATCCAGTTGCCCATCGTCCAAGGGAACAATTTGTTTGTGTTCACCCGTGACCCGCATGCCGGAGATATTAGCCGAACCCAAGTGAGGGGCCGCTTCGCGCAATTTGCCCTCGATATCCTGACCATCCACACAAAACCAGTGGAGCCCGCAGAATACAGCATGGATCCGGGGGTGATTGATTTTCTTTTTCAGGCGGACGGAGTCTTCCACTCGCTCGATCCAGAACCCGGAATGAGGGTAGAGATGCAGGTGCAAATTGTTTTTTTCTAAGACAGGAATGATTGGTTCGAGCCATTGCAGCAATTTGCCGTCGGCGGAGGCATCGGATTTGGCGACGGAATTATCCGTAAAACAAACGCTTAACTCCAAATTCGCGCAAGTCTCTGAGGTCATTTGGGAGAGTATCCGGGGAATATCGGCATTGTCCCCCTCAGCAGGGCTTTTGGACAAGTCGAGATTCATATAGATCGAGTCCACTCCGATCCCGGTTTTCTTCTGGATCGCAGCTATCTTCTCGATGTCGTCAAAGGCTTGTTGACGCCAGAGGGGTTTGTAACCGGTTTCAAAAATGGTAAAGGTCATGCCGTCATAACCCAGCTCGGCGAGCATCTCGGCACGGGACTCGAATGTGTACCAGCCGAGCTCCGTAAAGAAATTCGTATCCATGGCAATAAAAGGTCTTTTCATGAGGGGGAATTATACTCTGAGTTTATTCATAAGGAGATTTTGAATCGGGGCAAAATGTTTGATGAGTTTGTCGGCGGAAATAAAACAGCCCGTGTTCCCACGGGCCTTTTGTAGGAAATGATTACGGGCGGGTCATTCTTTCGGCCACGACAGCTTTGTCAAAAGCTTCTGCGGTGAGGTACTCCAAGGCGATAGCCGCTTCCTTGAGGCTGATTTTTTCCTTGTGTGCCTTTTTCGCGATCTTAGCGGCTTTGTCGTAACCGATGACGGGATTTAACGCGGTCACGAGCATGAGGCATTTTTCCACGTAACCGTCGATGACTTCGCGGTTGACCGTGATTCCCTCGACACAATGTTCCTGGAAGGAGACACAGGATTCACTGAGGAGCTTGAGCCCGTGAAGGAAGTCGAAAGCCATCACCGGCTTAAAGACATTGAGCTCGAAATTACCTTGGCTACCAGCGATACCGATCGCCGTATCATAACCGATCATTTGGACACAAACCATGGTCATGGCTTCGCTCTGGGTCGGGTTCACCTTGCCGGGCATGATGGATGAACCGGGCTCATTCTCAGGAAGGTTGAGTTCACCGAGTCCACAGCGTGGTCCGCTGCCGAGCCAACGCACGTCATTGGCGATTTTCATGAGTGAACACGCCAGTGTTTTGAGTGCCCCGCTGGCGAAGACAAGTTCATCATGGGCTGAGAGGGAGGCGAATTTATTTGTGTGGGACACGAACGGAAGGCCGGTGGCCGTGGCGATATACTTTGCCGCGCGGTCACCGAATTCCGGATGGGCATTTAGGCCGGTGCCGACGGCTGTTCCACCGATAGCCAGGCGGAAGAGACCTTTTTGAACGATTTCAATGCGTTCGATGTCTGCGTCCAAGAGGGCGACGTAACCGGAGAATTCTTGTTCGAGAGTCACAGGGGTAGCG
>Ga0163153_10002219_pt1 | contig 28937 bp, 12 predicted proteins | sample OliLakLV19MP6IB1_FD_148629 | JGI IMG/M metagenome (GOLD analysis project Ga0163153, IMG submission 148629) | Freshwater microbial mat bacterial communities from Lake Vanda, McMurdo Dry Valleys, Antarctica - Oligotrophic Lake LV.19.MP6.IB-1 | ecosystem: Environmental > Aquatic > Freshwater >...
ATCTCCGGTAGGGACGCGTTCCACCGCGTCCGACGTGTTGGCCTTTCAAACGCTGTCCCTGATAAGCACCTTGCCTGTCTGACAGTGTCGGACAGGCGTGATGCGTTAAAACCTGGAGCGTTGCTTATTTCTTTTGCTTCGCCGCTTTCTTCGCCGCCTTCTTGGGCGCGGGCTTGGATGCCTTCTTGATCACTTTCTTGGCCGGCTTCTTCACGGGCGTCTTCGCCTTGGCTTTGGCCGGGGCTGACTTCTTGACGACCTTCTTCGCGACCTTGGCCTTCACGGCTTTCTTCTTCGGCACGGCTTTGACGGCAACCTTCTTTGCGGGTTTCTTGGCGGCGGCTTTCTGGACGACTGGCTTGGCAACGGGTTTGGCGGCTGCTTTCACAGCGGGCGTCGCAGCCGGCTTCGTGGTGATGTTCTGCACGGGCGCGGGTTTGGCGGCGGGCCTGGTCGTCTTCACGGCTTCCTCGGTCCAGCCGTGGGCGTCGCGCACGGAAATCATCGTGGCGAGAATGTCATTCCACGTCTGCTGATTGAGCATGACCTCGTTCGGGAACATGCAGCCGTCCCAGCAGATGTGGCGCGCGGCCTTGGTGAGCCTGCCCTTTTCGTCGCGCAGCCAGAAGCCGGCGTGATGCACGATGTCGAGCTTGCCGTTCGCATCGTTCACCTGGCAGTGACGGCCCGTCTTGTCGTGTGAACCGGTGCCGTGAACGGTCCCGTCATTCTGCGCGACATGGAAGTCCATCGTCCACGGGCGCAGGGCGGCGGTGAGTTCGCGCATGGCTTCGTCGAGCGCGTCAGGATTCCAGTCAAAGTTTTCGGGGACGAGACGGTCCTCGGGTTCGGCATTGTAGCCGAGCGTGTAGAGGAGCGTGTGCGCCATGTCCGCCTGGAAGCCGACGGTCTTCGGGCGGTCCGTGAGTTCGAGGAGCTTCACCATTTCGCGCCAGCTATGCATGCCGCCCCAGCAGATTTCGCCTTCGGCCGCGAGACGTTCGCCGAAGCTTTCCGCCACGGTGGCGGCTTCGCGGAAGGTCTGCGCGATGAGCTTGGTGTTGTAGTCCGCGTCCTTCGCCCATTCATCCACGCTGGTCGCGGTGTCGATGCGGACGATGCCGTAAGGACGCACGCCGAACTCGCGGAGCCTGGCGGCGATGCGGCAGCCTTTGCGGACCTGCTCGACGAATTGCGCGCGTTCCTCCTCATCACCCATGGCGGAGCCGCCGCCGGTGGGAGGCCACACGGGCGCGACGACGGAGCCGACGACGAAGCCGCGCGCGGCGATCTTGTCGGCGATGCGTTTCAAGTCATCATCGGTGATGTCGATGCTGATGTGCGGATCGAACAGGAAGATGTCCACGCCCTCAAACTTCACGCCGTTGACTTCGGCCTTGGCGGTGAGGTCGAGCATCGTGTCGAGGTCGATGGGCGGCTCGGAGTCGGGGCCTTTGCCGACGAGGCCGGGCCACATGGCGTTGTGAAGTTTAGGGAAGAGGTTGCTCATGCGATGTCCTTTGGATTCAGGAGTTCAGATACGCGCTTTGCGTCGGGTTTTCACGGAACGATGACGTTCCTGCTACGGTTGACTGATGCTTCTGGACGCGCTGGAAACGTATCGCACGCGGGTCATGGGAAGCTGCGGCGACATCTCTGCCGAAAACGTCGCCAGTGGGCAAGCCTCTTTTGGGATCGGAGCCATTTTCGCGCGGATGAGGAGATTGTGGCTGGATCACGCTCGCCCTCGTCTCTGGGAGAGGGTGCGCGGCCGGCGTTTTGAACTGCGCCGGTGCTCCGGTGCTTTTTGGAGCGGTCGGACGTTCAAGCGATTCCGAAAGCGGCGCAGCAGCGCGCGCAGTCCAAGCCGCTTCACGCCATCCTGAGCCACAGGCCATTCATCCAATCGAGGGCGGGGATATTGATAACCAGTTTGTCCGCCATTCCTGTTCTGATCAGACTCAAGCTGCATCCGGCAGTTGCCCGCGGATCGAAAAGCTGCGACAACCTTTGTCATGCTCTCACGCCGCACGCCTTCGCTTCGACTCTCGCTGCTGTTGATCGCCGTCATCGTGGCCAGTCCTTCGATGGCGGAGGCTGCGCCGCGCTTCAGTTCGGAGTTCGTCTTTCCGCTGAACAAACAGCACAACCACGCGCCGTCGATTGTGGAATGTCCGAATGGCGACCTGCTGGTGTCCTGGTATCGCGGCTCCGGCGAACGCAAGGCGGATGACGTCGCGGTTTACGGTGCGCGCCGTCCGCGCAAACGTGCGCAATGGAGCGAGCCTTTCCTGATGGCGGACACGCCGGGCTTTCCCGATGGCAACACCGCCATGTTCATCGACAGCCGCGAACGGCTCTGGCTCTTCTGGCCCATCATTCTCGCGAACACCTGGGAGTCCTGCATCACCACGTATCGCGTCGCGAGCCGTTACGAGTCGAAGGGCTCACCGAAATGGGACTGGCAGGGTTCCGTGCTGCTCAAGCCCGGGCACTTCGTCGAGGACATGGAGAACGCGCTCGATGCGAGGTTCAAGGCTTCGTCCGTGCCTGCGGAGTTTGCCAATCGTCTCGCTGAGTATCGCGGCGACATCACGAACAAGCTGTTTCAGCGTCTTGGCTGGCAGCCGCGTTGCAAGCCCGCGGTGCTGCGCTCCGGACGCATCGTGCTGCCGCTCTACTCGGACACCTACAGCGCGTCGCTCATGGCGCTCAGCGATGATGCCGGTGAAACGTGGTTTGCCAGCCGCGTGCTGGCCGGCCTGGGGAACATTCAACCGGTGGTCTTGCAGCGGAAGGACGGTTCGCTTGTCGCCTACATGCGCGAGAACGGCACGCTCGAACGCATCCGCGTGTCGGAGTCGAAGGATGACGGCGTTTCGTGGGGAGCGGTCGGCACGATGGCGCTGCCGAATCCCGGCACGGGACTCGACGCCGTGCGCCTGGCGAACGGACACTGGCTGCTCATCCACAACGACACCACCGAGGGACGTCATCAGCTCGCGGTCTCGTTGTCCGAGGACGAAGGCAAGACGTGGCCGTGGTCGCGTCACTTGGAGAATCAGCCCGGCGACAAGTTTCATTATCCTGCGATCATCCAGTCTCGCGACAGAATGATTCACGCCGTCTACAGCTACTTCGTGAAGGACGGCAAAAGCATGAAGCACGCGGCGTTCGACGAAGCGTGGGTCAAGGCGGGTCAATGACGGCGGCCGTTCGGGATGCGTGGAAGACAGCTCCGCACGCCCGGTCCACCGACTCCACTTGAAGGGACTCGGCTTCGTGAACGTCGTTAGAAGGCGTTCAACACGCGTCATGACGAACTCCGACAGCATCCGCAGACACAACGACCACGAACCGGCTCAGAGCTTGTTCGCGTGGTGGCCATTTTGGGCGTCGTGTGCGCGCATCCTCAGCGTCGTTGTGGGGCTGGTTCTTTTCGCGGCGTGCGCGCCGGCCTTCGCTGCGACCAGCTCCTCGCCGACCGCCGATGAACTCGCATTCTTCGAGAAGCGCATCCGGCCCGTGCTCGTCGCTCGCTGCTATGAGTGTCACAGCGTCGAAAGCGGGAAAGCGAAGGGCGGTCTGCGGGTCGATTCGCGCGACGCGCTGCGGAGCGGTGGCGAGACGCGCCCGGCGATTGTTCCCGGCGAGGTGGACAAGAGCCTCCTGATTGAAGCGATCCGCTACGGCAATCAGGACATGAAGATGCCGCCGAAAGGCCGGCTCCCGGAGAGCGCCGTGGCCGACTTTGAAACGTGGATCCGCATGAACGCCCCCGATCCGCGCGACGAAGCACCGGCCTTAGTCGTGAACAATCCTCCTGCCGCCGCCGCGACGAATCATTGGGCGTTCGAGCCGCCCCGTGCCGTGGCGCCGCCCGCCGTGAAGCGCGAGAAAGGGGTCCTCTCTCCCATCGACGCGTTCGTTCTCGCGAAGCTGGAGGCGGCCAAACTTTCACCCGCGCCGCCTGCGGAGAAAGCCACGCTGCTGCGCCGGGTAACCTTCGATCTCATCGGCCTGCCGCCCACGCCGGAGGAAGTCGATGCGTTTGTGGCGGACAAGTCTGCTGATGGGTTTGCCAAGGTCATCGAGCGCCTGCTCGCCTCGCCGCAGTATGGCGAACGCTGGGGACGTCACTGGCTGGATGTCGCGCGCTATGCGGACTCGAATGGCCAGGACGAGAACAAGGCGATGTCGCACGCGTGGCGTTATCGCGATTACGTCATCGACTCGTTCAATCGCGACAAGCCCTACGACCAGTTTATCCGCGAACAGCTCGCCGGAGATTTGCTCCCGCCCGCGCCTGGCGAGCGCGAGACGTTTGATCAGTGGACCGCGACGGGACTGCTCGTGCTCGGTCCGAAGATGCTGGCTGAACAGGACAAGCCCAAGCTCGTCATGGACGTGGTGGATGAACAGATCGACGTGGTGTCGCGGGCCTTCCTCGGGCTGACCGTTTCGTGCAGCCGTTGTCACGACCACAAGTTCGACCCCGTTTCCGCCCGCGATTACTACGCGCTCGCGGGCATTTTCAAGAGCACGAAAACGATGGGTGACCTCGCCTTCGTTTCAAAGTGGAACGAGCGTTCCATCGCCACGCAGGAGGAGAAGGCACGCTTCGTGGAGCATGTGAAGCGCACGAATGAAGTCGAGCGCGCCATCACCGAGACGATGAGCGACGCGGACGCCGCCGTGGCCGACATCTGGCGGGCGAAGGCCGCTGATTACCTCAAGGCCGCTGCGGAGTGTTCGCGGACATTCGAGAAGGTCACCGATACCAGCGCGGTGAAGTCCATCGTCCAAAAACTGGAGCTACACCGCGCCACGCTGGACCGCTGGCTCGCGCATCTTTCGCAGAGCCGGCCCAACGGCGGTTCGCCGTTGGCGAAGTTTATTTCCACTGCCGATGAGACCAACGCTTTCGCGGGGATCGTTCAGCAACTCGCGGACAAGTCCTCAACGCTGGCACCGACGACGATTCGCTTCGGGCCAGGTCGGTTTGGCTCCGGCCTGCGCTGCGATGGTTCAAACTATGTAGAGGCGGGGCACTCGGCTGAATTGGAACCCGCGTCGCTCACGGTGGAAGCCTGGGTGCGGCTCGATGAACAGTCGAAGGACGGCGACTCCCGGCGCTGGATCGTAAACAAGAACGCCAACGAATGGACTGAGGGACATTACGCGCTGATGGTCGATGGCCAGCGGGCGGGCGCGTATCTGAACATCGGCGGCGGACGCGACAGCATGCTCGCCGTCTGGAGCGAGGCGAATGCGATGCCGTGGCGCGAGTGGCGGCATGTTGCGTTCACTTACGACGGCACAGACCTGCGCCTGTTCGTCAATGGCGAGGCGGCGGGCGTGACGCACATCGGACGCCCGCGAGTTCCCGGAGCTGGCCCGCTGCACATTGGCCGGCGACAGGACGGCTACAACTATTTCACGGGCGGCGTGGATGAGGTTCGCCTTTACCGCCGGGCTTTGAGCGCCGAGGAGATTCGGCGTCGGCAGAGCAAGCCTGAGAGCGAAGTCGTGGACGGGCTGGTCCGTCATTGGTCATTCGATCCGGCAACGGACGCAGAACGTAACGCGCTGGCGCAAGAGCAACTGCGCGATCTGCTCTTCGGACCAGAGGGATTGCTGGTTCCGCCGAAGGAGAGCCGGGCGTTCTATCCGGCGGCATCGTTGAGCAAGATCGAGCGATTGGAAGCGGAACGCGTGGCGTTGAAAACAAACGCGCCCCCGGCTCCGGCGATGGCCTTGGCGGTCGAGGAGGCTGCGACGGTGGACATTCCGGTTCACATTCGAGGAAGTCACTTGAGCCTCGCCAAGGATTCCGTCCCGCGCGGTTTTGTCCAGGTGCTCAATCGGAGTTCGCCGCCGGCCATGCCCGCGAAGCAGAGCGGGCGTCTGCAGCTCGCCGAGTGGCTGACGAGCCCGGACCATCCGCTGACCGCGCGCGTGATGGTGAACCGCATCTGGCAGGCGCACTTCGGCGAAGGACTGGTGCGCACGCCCGATAACTTCGGCCTGCGCGGCGAGGCTCCGACGCATCCGGAACTGCTCGACTGGCTCGCGCGCGAGTTCGTGCGCGGCGGCTGGTCGGTCAAACATCTGCACCGCCTGATCCTTCTTTCGAGCACGTATCAGATGAGCACGAGGTTCAACACGAAAGGGGTGAACGTCGATCCGGAGAACCGTTTGCTCTGGCGCATGAATCGTCGCCGCCTGGAGGCGGAGTCGCTCCGCGATGCACTGCTCGCGATCTCGGGCCAGCTCGACCGCACGATGGGCGGCTCGCTTGTCAGTTGGCAGAACGCCGATTACACGCCGGGCGATTCGGTCTCCGCCACGTCGCGCCGGCGTGCCGTCTATCTCCCCGTGGTGCGGGATCGCGTTTATGATCTCTTCACGATCTTTGACTTCGCGAATCCCAGCGTCGGGGTCAGCAAGCGCACCCCGACGGTGGTCTCGCATCAGGCGCTCTTTTTCCTGAACAGCCCGCTGGTCAAGGAGCAGTCGCGTCACCTTGCCGAGTCGTTGCTGGCGTTGCCGGAATCCGCTGACGCCGCGCGCATCGACGCCGCGTATCGCCGGGTGCTGGGACGTTCTGCGCAGAGAGCTGAAGTGAACCGGGCGATCGACTACCTGACTCAAGCGCGTTTGAAGCTGCCCGTCGGCGCGGCGGACGCGTCGACGCAAGCTTGGGCCAGCCTCTGTCAGGCATTGCTCGCATCGAACGAGTTCCTTTACCTTGATTGAAATCGCACGATGAACTCGCCCTTCCATCAACCACTCAGCCGCCGCGAGATGCTGCGCCGGAGCGGCGTCGGGTTCGGTAACCTGGCGTTGATCGGTCTGCTCGGGCAGCCGGCGCACGCGCTGGGCGGAGGGATGCCGGCGAATTCACTGGTGGCGCGTCCGCCGATGTTTCCGGCGCGGGCGAAGCGCGTGATCTTCCTGTTCATGCACGGCGGGCCGTCGCATGTGGACACGTTCGATTACAAGCCGCTGCTCGTGCGCGACAGTGGGAAGCCGCTGCCATTCGCCAAGCCGCGCGTGCAGTTCGCCCAGACGGGCAATCTGCGGAAGTCGTCGTGGGATTTTCGTCCCTACGGTCAGAGCGGCGCGATGGTCAGTGACTTGTTTCCGCACGTGGGCGCGATGGCGGATGATCTCTGTTTCATCAAGTCGATCCACGGCACGAACGAGGCGCACGGCGGCGCGCTGCTCAAGCTCCATACCGGCTCCGACACCTTTGTGCGCCCGAGCATGGGCTCGTGGATTTCGTATGGTCTTGGAACCGAGAACCAAAATTTGCCGGGCTTCATCACGATCAACCCGACGCTCGGCCACGGCGGCGTGGCGAACTGGGCGAGTGCGTTTCTGCCGGCAGTGCACCAGGGCACGCCGCTCGGCAGCAGCGGCACGCCGATCGAAAAGGCGACGATCAATTATCTGCACGATCCGAACGACAATTCCGCGCTGCAACGGCTTCAGCTCGATTTGCTCAAGCAGATGAACCAGTCGCATTCGGTGAAGGCCGGTCCCGACAACGCGCTGGAAGCGCGCATTGAATCGTTCGAGCTGGCCTTCCGCATGCAGACGGAGGCGCCGGAGCTGATGAAGATCGACGGCGAATCTGAGGCGACCCGCAGTCTATACGGACTCGATGATGCGGAGACGGCGGGTTACGGACGCCAATGTCTGCTGGCGCGGCGCTTTGCGGAGAAGGGCGTGCGCTTCATCCAGTGCAGCCACGCTTACTGGGATTCACACGACAAGCTCACGCAGGAGCACGGGCGGCTGGCGCGCCAGGTGGACAAGCCGATTGCCGGTCTGCTTCAGGACTTGAAGGCGCGCGGCCTGCTTGATGACACGCTGGTGCTCTGGGGCGGTGAGTTTGGCCGCACGCCGACGGTGCAGGGGAACGACGGACGCGATCATAATCCGCACGCGTTCACGATGTGGATGGCCGGGGGCGGAGTGAAGCGCGGCTTCAGTTACGGACACAGCGACGACTATGGTTTCTACACGGTGGACGAGAAGGTTCACGTCCACGATCTGCACGCGACAATGCTGGCCTTGCTTGGCATCGAGCATGAGCAACTGACCTATCGTCATGCCGGGCGCGACTTCCGTCTGACCGATGTGCAGGGGCATGTGGTGCGCGACATCCTGGCGTGAGCGGAGCGCGGCTTTTATTTCAGTGATCAGAGCGGGTGTGGAAATGTCGCGAATGGGCAGCCGCCGAGGTAAAGAGGCAGATTGCTACGCCGTCCATCTCGGGAATCCGCCTCCTCACGCCGGCGGCTGCAATTGTCCATACGCATTCTTAGAAATCGCTTTTAAGATCCGATCCGTCGCGCGCTTTAGAGGATGAGCCGGGTGCGGAAGAACTGGCTGAGGGAATTGGTCGGGATCGGTTGAGAGAAGTTCAACGTGCCCGTGGTGTTGGTGAGCCGGAAGAGCTGGGTCCAGATGCTGAAGCTGGCAGAGGATTCCAACGCGAAGACCTGGCCGGGGAAGCCGATGAAGGTGGCGGAGAACTGTCCGTTGGAGCCGAGCACCGGGTTCGCCATGAACGGTGGCGCGTCGTCATCGGTGATGACAATCAGGGCGGTGGTGACGGGACCGGGGCTGCCGCCGGCGAAGTCAGTCAGGGTGAGGTGAATGGTTTCCTGCGCCTCGCGCAGCGTGTCCGGACGGACGAGGAGGGTGATTTCCTTGTTGGTGGACCCTGACCCGGAGCCGGGCTGGAAAGTCAGTTGGATGTTGGAGAAAGGCTGGTCGTAGTCATCGCCCGGCGATGCGGTGATGCCTTGCACTGCGCATTCGACATGGACCGCCTCCGTGTAGGGCTTGCTCAGGCGAATGTTGATCTTAACCGCGCTGGATACGCCGTTGGATTCGTAGATCGGGTAGGTGGCCTGGTCGAAGAAAATGACGGGCTTGTCGTCGTCGAGAATGGTCAGGGTGGCGCTGGTGTTGGCGGAAAGAAGGGCGTTCATGGCGCCGAGCAGGTGAAGGTTCACCGTCTCGGAAAACTCGTCCTGATTGTCGTTAATCAGCGGGATGGTGAAGGGCAGGTTGGTGATGCCCGGCGGGAAGACTGTCTCGCCGGTCACCGGTAGATAATCGATGTCCGCCGTGGCGGTGCCGTTGGTTGCAGTCCACTGGACCGTGACCGTTCGTCCTGACGGAGCGCTCAGATGCAGGGCGATGACGGCCTGGCCGTTGGTGTCATTCTCCGGGACGGGATAGTTGGCCTGGGCAAACGAAACGACGGGCAGGTCGTCGTCGAGGATTGTTACTTCGCTCGCCGGTCCGGACACGGCGTTGGACACGACGGTGAAGTGGATGAAGAAGCTCTCGTTCAATTCCACCAGAAGATCGTTGTTGATGACCACGGTGAACGTTCTGGAAAGCGTGCTGGCCGGGAAGATCAATGAGCCTGACGCCGTATTGAAGTCCTGTCCCGCTGTCGCCGTGCTGTTGCTGCTCGTGTAGCTGACTGCGACGGGCCGCGAATAGGTGTGGTCGAGGACGGCGGTGAGCGTGATGGTGCCGATGCTCTCGCTGACGTTGGTGCCAGCCATGCTGATGATGGGCAGCGGCGAGGTGTCCAGTTGGATGGTGGCGGTGACGGTTGCGGAGGTGTTGAGGGCGACGTCGCGGAACTGGGCCGATACGGAGCGGGTGCCGGTGTTCGTCACCAGCGGCCAGACCTTGGCGGCGGCGAACGACTCCCAGTCGCTCCAGTTCGTCCCTTCATTGGCGAAGCGCATGGTCGTGGCCAGTTGGCTATTGTCCGAAACCGTCAGAGAAAGGGTGACGTTGCGGTTCGTGGCGAAGCTGCTGCCGCCATTGATCGCGATGGTGCCGGTCGGCGGCGCGATGTCCGTGCGTATCTCCCGGCTGAAGGAGGGGGGATTTCCATTGATGCCCAGCGTGGCGGTGAACCGGCCGAAGGCTTCGTAGCGGTGAAGCGGGCTTCGAGCTGTGCTGGAAGGGGTGCCATCGCCGAAGTTCCATGACCACGACGCGGCGGCGAGCGACATGTCTATGAATGACACATAGAAGGACGCGTTGCCCGCATTGGTGGAGACGGCAAAATAGGCGAGAGGCGTGGGCGAGTTCGGTTCCCATCTGCCTTGCGGCCCGTTGAAGCCCCGGAAAAGTTTTCCGCCAGTCGTGTTCCAGGACAGCAGCGAATTGCTGATCGACAATGAAGTGGTGGGTCCGTTGTTGTTGCTGCCCGGAACCCATGAGCCTGATTGAGGGTTGTAGATTTGATAGTAAACCCGTGAGGTGGTGGACCCCGTGTTCAAGCTCCAGGCCACCACGCCGTCCGCCGTGGCGAGATCGGATGTGTTGAAAGGGGCGTCGCCGGGGTTTGGTGTTGAACCGGTTTTCCAGCCGCTGACGGTGGTGGGGTCATACACTTGGTAGTGAACCGTCGTCGCCGTGGTCCAGGTGACCACGCCGCCCTTGTTTTTGACCTTGCCAACGACCGCTCCATTTGCACCGCTGGAGATCCAATTCTTGCGGGCGGGATCATACACGCGACAGGAGGCTGAGGCTGCGCTGGGCGTGCTCCACGCCACCACGCCATCGGCGACGCTTAGGTCGAAGGTTGCACCAGGAGCGGTCCCGCCGACCCAATTGGTTTTACTGGGATCGAACACGTAGTAATAGACGGTCGTGCTGCTGCTCCAGGCGACGATGCCGTTGTTGATCGTTATGTCGAACGTGTTTCCGGACGGTACCGACTTGGGGTTCGCTCCGCTGATGCTCAGTTTGACTGCTCCGTCTGCGGAGGCGTAACTAGCGCTGACACTTCCCGCGCCCGGCGTGAAGTCAAAGATCGCGGCGTGCGCCGTCCTGCTGCCGAGGGCGAACAGCAGCATGGCCAGCGCGACGATCAAGAAAGCCCGTCCGGCAAGGTGGCGTTGATTAAGCAGTTTCGGGCACGAATGGTTCATGTCGTAGTTACAGCACTTCACGGGATTTATTCCTGTTTTGTGACTGGATATTGTTACTAGAGCCGGGCCTGTCACGCAAGCGTGGATCGGTCGGAAGAGGTGCTCGAAAGCGGCGTGAAGCAGTCTTGGACTGCGCCGGCGCCCTTTTGGGCGGCTGGACGTTCAAGCGGTTCCGAAAGCGGCGCAGCAGCGCGCGCACCCCAAGACGCTGGCGCGCAATTCGCAAAACTCGTCGTGCAGTTCATCTTCTTAACTGCAAGGGCGAATAGACCGCCAGAATGCATCGCATCGGACGCGGCTTGTCATCGGGAATGGGTCCGGCTAGAAACTTCGCATGAACCGCCGCCACTTCCTCCGATCCACGGGCGCTGCTGCGCTTGCGCTCTCCGCCTTTCCCACTTACGCCGCCGAATTCGCCGACACGAAGAAGCGCGTCGGCCTCATCGGCACCGGCTGGTACGGCAAGTGCGATTTGTTCCGGCTCATCCAGGTCGCGCCGGTGGAAGTCGTCTCCCTCTGCGATGTCGACAAGCGGATGCTCGAAGGCGCGGCGGACATGGTCGCGACGCGGCAGCTCTCCAAGAAGAAGCCGCGCACGTATTCCGATTACCGCGAGATGCTCAAGGAGAAGGACCTCGATCTCGTGCTCATCGCCACGCCGGATCACTGGCATGCGCTGCCGATGATTGAAGCGTGCAAGGCGGGCGCGGACATTTACTGCCAGAAACCCATCGGCGTGGATGTGGTGGAATGCCAGGCGATGCTCGCCGCCGCGCGCAAGTACAAGCGCGTCGTCCAGATCGGCACGCAGCGCCGCAGCACGCCTCATCTCATCGAGGCGCGCGACAAGGTGATCAAGGAAGGATTGCTCGGCCGGATCGCGCACGCGGAGATCTGCTGCTATTACCACATGCGAAACCGCGACACGCTCGCGACCGCGCCGGACATCGCCCCGCCCGATTATCTGGATTACGAGATGTGGACCGGCCCGGCGCCGATGCGGCCTTACAACAAGATTGTTCATCCGCGTGGCTGGCGCGCGTTCACGGAATACGGCAACGGCATCGTGGGCGACATGTGCGTTCACATGCTGGACATGGTGCGCTGGATGTTGGACCTCGGCTGGCCCACGTCGATCAGCTCGGTTGGAGGCATCCTCATGGACAAGACGGCGCGCGCGAACATCTCCGACACGCAGACGGCGACGTTCGACTTCGGCAGCTTGCCGGTGGTCTGGACGCATCGTGCGTGGGGCGAAGCGCCGGACGCGAAGTATCCGTGGGCCGCGTTCATCTACGGCGACAAGGGGACGCTCAAGGCGAGCGTGAACGGCTACGAGTTTTTCGCGCGCGGCAAGAAGGAGGCGACGGTGAGCGGCGAAGCGCTCTTTGAATACGAGAAGTATCCCGAGGACAAAACGGAGAAAGATTTGGAACGTCATGTCGCGTCGGCGATCCGGGTTCACATGAAGGATCTGCTCGCGAACATCGCGACGCGCGGCAAGCCGGTGGCGGACATCGAGCAGGGCTGCATCTCCAGCGCGACGTGCATCCTCGCGAACATCTCCGCGCAGCTCGGCCGCTCGTTGAAGTGGGATGCGGCGAAAGGCGTGGTCGTGGGCGACAAGGAGGCGAACAAGCTCCTGCGCCGTCCCTACCGCGCGCCGTGGGTGCATCCCGAAGCGGCGAAAGTGTGATGATGTATCGTGGCAGCCGACGTGAGGAGGCTCCAATCATTTGAAGACACGGATTGATTTGAGTCTCGCACCCTCGACTCCTGCGAAGGGTTGCCGTGTCCTACGGCTGCGGTTCGGTTTTGTTATCGGCCTCCTTTCACTCTTCGTCGTCCTGCCTTTCGCTGGCGGCGCGGTCTTGCAGGTGGATTTCGCCAGGACGAATGGCATCTTCCGCGCGCTGCATGGCGTGAACAAGGGACCGCTGGGCGCGGGCGGCTTGATGGACCTGACGGAGCAGCATCGCGCGCTGGGGATTCCTTTCACGCGGCTGCACGACTGTCATTGGCCCAATCCGGACGTGGTGGACATCCACGCCCTCTTCCCGAACTTCAATGCCGACCCCGAGAAGCCCGAGAGCTACGACTTCACGTTGACGGACGAATACCTCGCCGCGATTCGGGCGACGGGCGCGCAGATTGTCTTTCGGCTGGGCGAGAGCATCGAGCATACGAAGACGAAACGCTTCGTGCATCCGCCGAAAGATTTTGAGAAGTGGACGGCAATCTGCCTTGGCATCATCCGGCATTACAACGAGGGCTGGGCGAATGGATTTCATCACGGCATCCGATACTGGGAAATCTGGAACGAGCCGGAGAACCGTCCCGCGATGTGGACCGGCACGGACGAGGAATTCCTGCGGCTATACTCCACGGCGGCGCGCGGCATCAAGGCGCGCCATCCCGATTTGAAAGTGGGCGGACCCGCGTTTGGCCACAGCGGTCAGTTGGTGAAAGGAACCTTCAAGCCGTCCGAGTTCGTCCTGAAGTTCCTGGCGCGATGCCGCCGCGATGGTGCGCCGCTCGACTTCATGTCCTGGCATTGCTACACGGACAATTCCGCCGAGCTGGTGGTGCGCGCGAAGGCCATCCGCGCCCTGCTGGATGCGCAGGGCTTTCCCAAGGCGGAAAGCCATCTGAACGAGTGGAACTATCTTCCGGGCAACTCATGGAACGGCTTGTCGAAGTCGGGCACGGGCGAGGTGCGGCAGAAGTTCTACGATGAGATGGGCGGTGCGCCGGGCGCGGCCTTCGTCGTCGCGGCCTTGCTGGAATTGCAGGATGCGCCCGTGGACATGTGCAACTTCTTTCATGGCGAAGCGGGCGGCTTTGGGCTGTTCAACGAGAACGGCGTTCCGCTGAAGAGCCATCATGCGATGCGCGCCTTCCGCGAGTTGCTCGACACGCCGCAACGGGTGGAGACGCGAGGTTCGGTGGCCGGAGAATTCGTGATCAGCGCGGGCGTGGCGCCCAGCGGCAGGAGCGCGACGATTGTCCTGAGCAACACCCGGCAGGAGGACGCGGAGCAGCGGGTGGAGCTGAAGAACCTTCCGTGGAGCAGCGCGACGATTCACGAGGTGCGCGTTCTCGATGGAGAGCGAAACCTGGACGTCGCGGAGCGCGGCACGAACGTGGCGATTGGAGCAATTGAACTGCGGCTTAAGCCTCACGCCGTCGCCGTGATCACGCTGCGGGCGGCTGAAATGCCGAACTGAAGATGTTTAAGTGTGGGTCTGACCCCGGTGCTGATATGGAGGCACCGGGTCCATTTGACGATTGCCGCCGTCGCTCTGGCCACGCCAGCGATCACCCACCCATGAGCTGCCAGATCGGCATCCTGCTCGTCGAGCAATATTTGGACTTCTGCATCGATGTCGGAGACAGCTTCTACATCATGGATCGCGGCAGCATCGTGGCCGAAGGACCCATCGCAAAACTGAACGACGACATCGTGAAGCAGCACCTGACCGTCTAGCTGCGCAACCGGCCGCAATTCGTCGCGTGCTCAGTGCGCCAATGCTTTCAGTTCGTCCAGACTGTTTCCCAAAAATAATTTCCGGCGGCCTGCACAGGACTGGGCATCGTGCCTGTCCATGAAGCTCCCCCTCTCCCCTCGGAGAGGGCGCGACAAACGTCAGACCACGAATTTCAAACTTCGAACTTCGGTTTGCCTCCAGCCTGACGACCGCGTTGAGCGACAACCCATGTGCTTCGCTGGTCGTGGCAAAGCGGAAGTTACGCCTCCCTCAGCCGGATACGGCTGGTCGCCCCCCATGCGGTGAAGTCGTGGGTGGATGGTCATCCAACTTTGCGTTGAGCCACAGGCAGCAGCATGTGAAGCATTCGAAGGATATGAGAACTGAGCGTGTGTTGCGTTTCGCCAAGCAACGTGCCTGGCACTCCGCAACCAACATGATGCTTCAGCGATGATTCGATGAATTCAGATTTCTCCGGCAAACACAGTTCGTCTCGTTTGGCATGGATACGTGCAGCAACTCCTGTCCATGCCTTCTCGACATTTCCATCCATCACGTAACCAAGCATTCCTGCGCAGGGCAGGCCTTTCGAGTATTGTCCTGCAACGAATGCCCCCATCCCCTCATCATTTGCGTACGCTGCATACTCCGGGGAGATGGTGCCACCGGGATAGCTGACGTGAAGCCGCTTTGCTTCAAACGCGAAATAATCGCGCTGACTGGTTCGGTATTTGAAATGCAAGTCGAGGCGACCGAGCCGCCGACCCTCGCCGTCTGTCAGCCAATATTGCGGCACGATATCAAAAGGCAGAATTGCGAATTCGGGGTCGTGTCGCAGCCGTCCCGCTAGAGCGAGAGTTATCTGATCTTCAAGCCCGCGTTGTTTCGCAGGTTTCATTCGCGCCCAAGCGGCAGCGACGGCCCTGAGGATCTCACCGAGATAGTCATCGGTGAATGGGTTGAACTCGACGTCAAGGTATCCGCTGGCGTCGCCAAATCTCATGCATGCATCCTTTGGTGATGCTCGAAAATGGCATCGGCGTCGTTCAACGCAGCGGTGCGGCACCAATTCCGCATCGTGCCGGGTTTGAGGATGTGGATGCGGTTCGGCGGCTGGCAGTACGTGAAGCCGCGCAAATACGAGATGGGACCATTCTCTTTCTGCGCCGCCTTGTTCATCCGGTCGAGTGCCTTCAGCAGTTCCGCATCACCGCCAGGCTCGTGATAGGCGCGCTTCTCACTGCCGAAAATAACTGTGGCGAAAACCAGATTGAGTTCTTTGGATGCCATGCCCTCGACACTGATACGAATCTGTTCCTTGCGGGAAAAGCGGTTCAACTCGCCGGCCAGCGTGTCAGCGTACCGTTTGCGATCCTTGTCATCTGGAAAATTCAGCGCCGGGATGCCGAGGTCGAGGTTCTGCTTGTGGATGCTCGGTTGCCAGAGTTTGAGAGTATCAGAGATTAGTATCCGCTCGTTGTCGCTCACAGAGAAATAAGCCTCAACCAGCGGCTCAAGCTGTCTCTTCGCAGCCGCAACCAGTTCCACTCTTTTGTCTGGTGTGGCTTTTACGCCGTCGCGCTCGACGCGTTTGATGATGTCAGCGGCCTCGCGAACAATCTCAGCAGCGTTATTTGCCGCGAGATCGTCATCGGGCAGCGGGAACGGGAGATTCAGACTCTCGTAAAGATGAAGCTTGTCGCGCCCGATGCCGTTGCTGGAGCCGGAATGAAACGCCTGGTAAAGCATCAGACGTGAACCCAATGCGGCCGTGAGAAATCGCAAGAGATCGCCATCCTCGTCCTTTCCGCCAATTGATCGCAAAGAATCCTGAAAGCGGATTGTGCCCTTGGAGAACGCAAACTTTGTGAACCCATTGCTAAATATGACAAGCGGCCCTTGGAATGTGGAGTCGTGTGGCTTGCGATGGAGGAACTCAAGCGAAGCCGGGATTTCCTTTTCTTGGTGAATCGACTCTTCCAAACCTTTCTGCAAGGTCCACAAATCATCATGTGTTATTACGAGTTGGGGAAACGCACCTGTGTTTGGCAGGTATGGATCGGTCAACTTCCAAGGCTTAATCGGTTCGGGATCACCTTGGGACGTTCCGGGATAGTGTGGTTTGAAACCAACACCGCCGCGCCATTTCATCTTCTGTTTGGATTCGATCAAACGTGGAAAGAAGTCCAAACGCCGCATGAACGATTCATCGCGTGCCGACCCCCAAAACTTGCGGCTCCAAAGTGTCTGCAACTGTCCTTGCTTCTCTTTCTTGTCCCGCAAAATCGCTTCTACCACATCGCGCTGTAGCACAGCTTTCTGGTCATCCGGTTCGACGACGATGACACCACGGCGGCGGTCGAAGCGGCTTACCTTCGGTGTTTCGTAAATAACCGTGTGCTCAAGTGTCGGTTTCGATTTTTGGTAGCGAAGGATAAAGCCCGCGTGGATGGCGCTCGCGAACATCAGCTTCCGGTAGTCGGCGAGTTGCACCATCTTCTCGACAGTCACGGCACGAAACCAATCGCCATCAAGTGTGCCATAACGATTGACCAAGATGGTCGTCGGGAGAATCAGACAGCCGATGCCGCCATCACGGAGGAACTCTGGCGTGCGCTTGGCGAAGTGCAGGGCGATTTGCTCTTTGCCACGGCTTTCCCACGGTGGGTTGCCAATAATCAGATCGTGGTCTTTTTCCAGCGGCAGCGTGTCGCGCAGGAAATCCCCGTGCATGATCACCGCTGGATCGGCTTTCAATCCTTCTTTGGTGCTCCACACCAAGGGCGGAAGAAAATGGTCTGCGCGGACTTTTTCTTTGAATTCGTCGAGGTCGATCGGTTGGAGCTTCTCAAACAGCGCCAAGTAAAGGCTGAACGCGGTAATGCGGCAGGCGTCGAGGTTCAGGTCAACGCCGCGAATGCGCTGCTGAAGAATGTCGAGAAGCGCCTGAGCCTTCGTCTTCTTCGTCCGAGCCGGATTGTCGCGAAGCCACTGCGCGGCCAACAGGTTGAACATGGCCACGAGGAAAATCCCCGAACCGCACCCCGGATCCAGCACCCGCCAGCTTGCGGCTTCTTTGTAGCGATCTTCGACGGCGACATGCAGCGTAGTCTCGGCAAGATGGCGCGGCGTGTAGAAGGCACCGTCCTTGTGCTTTTGCGTGAGGTCCTCATCCTTCATGAACTCCTCGTAGATGGCGCTGATGGTTTCTACGGGAATCACACCGAAATCGTAATCGACGAAATCGAAAGTGGTCTGACCGGAAGACATGTCGCTGCGGTCGAGGAATTCGGCAAGAATGGTGAGGTGCGACTGCTCAATCTTGTCCGCCTCCTCGTCCAGCGTGGCATCGAACATCGTGCCGTTGAACTCCCGTTTGAGCGTTTGAAAGAATCCGGTTCGTCCGTAAAGCAATCGTTTTGCTTCAGCGATGGGCCGGCCTTTGAGAATATCCAACAGCGACTTGGTGCCATCGGGGAAATGGTGGGCCTTGATGAATTTCCGATGCTGAAGGAACGAGACGAACAGCACGCGGCCGAGCAAGGCGTGGGCACGTTCGAGTTTCCAACCGGCCTTTTTCAACCGTCGTGCGGCATCAACCAGATTCTGGACCAAACAACGATCCACGGCCTCATTGGTCGGGAAGAAGTCGCGCTGGTCATGGAAGAACTGGCCGGTCTCGATGGAGCGGACGAACTTGGCGCACTCCAATGCCTCTGCCAGATGCCCAAGATTGGGAATGAGTGTGTGTTCGATTGATTCGTCGGGTGAGCCTGGCTTGGCGGGTTTGCGCACGCCGCTGTGTGCCTCGACCTGTCCCGGCGTGAGAAACAGAAGCAACGGCACCAGCCCCTGGTTCCAAACGAAGCGTTGGTATTCGTATTTTTGTCCAGTAGTGAATCGTTTCGCCTCACAGAGGTAAACCGTCGGACGCCCGTCAACGCAGAGCACACCACCGAGGCTCAACTCATTCCAAGCCTGCCGAAGATAATGTGCGTACGGCAGAAGAATCGGTTCGCTGTCGATCTGTTCAGCCTTTGAAATGAACAGCGAGCCGTGAGAAGCGTGCGTGCCAAATTCGGCGGCATGAATGTGGTCACTTGCTGGCATGTTCAGTTGGTCGCGTATTCAGATACGCAAGTATGTTGATTCGTTCTCATAATTGCAACGCGCGCAATTGTCACTGGAGGGGTCGGACAACGGCTGGGGTTGTGATGAACGGATTTAAACTACTTTTTCCCTCCGCGCCTTCAGCAAAAACTCATTGGCCCAGGTGTGATCGGGGCATTCGGGCAATTGGGTCGAGGCAAAGGCATCATCGAATTCTTTGTGCAGGCGCAGGCGCCAGGCGTTGACTTCGGGCCAAGGTTGGTCGCCGCGTTTGATGGCCAGGAGCGCGGCGCGGTGTTCGTCCAGGCGCACGCGCAGTTCGCCTTCGCGCAGGGCGCTGATGCCCGAGATGTCTTTCCAGACCGGGCACAAGGCGCATGAGGTGCATGGCGTGTTTCCATTTGACCTCTCCGCGAGCGCGGAGGTCCTGCGCGAGCTTCTTGAACTGGCTCATCACGTAGCCGTTGTAGGTCTGGTAAATGAGCTTGGAGAGAAACACCTTCCGGTGGGCCCCCAACTCTTGCGCGAGGGGCGTGCTCACGGCGCGGTCAGCAGGCGCGGTGTATGATGATTCCCGGCATCAAACTGGAGGTGGCGTCCACGGCCAGCCTGACTTCCAAAGAAGCGCAGCCAGCTCCGTGTGGCGTCGCGGAACTTCGCCGCGCTCTACGAGGCGGTGGAAACGGGGGAGGTGTGACTGCCGCGCGCAAGAGCACCTGTTACAGCGTTAAAGCGGGGTGTTCTCTGGCGTTGAACGTGGTCCATCTTCCGGGGAAGGGTGTTTGCCCACGGACGACAGGACAGCCCGACGCGGAGATGTCCGGTCGCCGCCGGGTGAATGACGTGTCCGACCCAGGACCATGCGTTCTCCCACGGGAAGACACCCGGCCCGGTGCCGCGCCCGGTGTTGCACGCCGGGAAGACGTCCAGCTCGGTCCCGGCTCCATCCTCTTCCCAAGGGAGAACGTCCATCCCGAGGTTGGGCCGGGTGTGGCCCCACGGGAGGACGTTGGGCTCAACCGCGCTCCCTATGTTCGCTCACGGGAGAATGGACGGCACCAAGTCACGACGGGGGTTTTGTCCCGTATCGGGACGCACCGTGCGTGTCACGGTTCACGCGGAAGTGGCGAGAAATCCCGGAAAAAGCCACGCGCTCCATGAATCGTCGTGGGGGCGAACATTCCCGTCCCACCCTCAGTCCACCAGGCGGGTGTGGCGGGTTTGAATTCGTCGATGGAGGGGTGGTGGTAGCGCGGATGCGGCGGCAAACCGCTCATCCCAATTCTCGATGATAGTCGGTTGTTTCGTCGTCAGGCGCCTCCTCTTCCGCCTTTCGGGCACCGGCGCCACCGGATCGCGGCTGTGTCGGCAGACGAGCCGCAGCACTCTCAGTGGATTTGGGGCGTTTTGGGCCTGCTGCGGCTGGTCGAGAACGACACAGCCGCGATCTGTCACCCCATTGCGCGAGCCTCAATAACAGCCCGTTTCAAAACCACGCGCTGAGTTGTCAACGGGCACTCAAAACCAGCCATGTCACCACTCATCTAAAAGCGGCAGAGGCTGTTTTGTCCGGCGACAGAACTCAGTTCGATCTGCATGTCGATCCAACGCAACTCGGCATTCGAAGCGAGGCCAAGCCGTTTGAGTTTCGCAACCCGCCCGGAGTGGAGATTTGAACTTGGCTTGCCTCTTCCAAAGAATCCTCCTGAGCCCGAACAGTTCAGCAGGACAGGGCTGAAAGGCAGCCGTGTCCTGCTTGGGTCAAGGGTGCAACTTGTCATGCTTCTACTGCATGGCTCCGGCTGAGTGCGTGCTCTCCGGTTTATCCATCCATGCGCCTGTCGAGTCATTTGGGGCGGATGAAATGACATATTTCATTGCGAAAAAATTGAGGCCCGGTAATCTGAAATCCGTTCCAGCGTCCAGATAACGTCAGTCAGAAGTTACTTGCGCACCCGTCGCATCGTCCCGTAGTTCACCTAAGTTCCTATGTCCGCTCTCTGTTGTTTTTGCAGAGCCAAAAACTCTGCCGAAGCGTCCGCCGCGCGCCGCATTTCATCATGCAGGCAGGTGGGAAATCGGGCAGCCGGTCAACCGGAAAGCATCCCGCTGGCGTCCCCGTTTTTCTCTCACCTTCTCTCCTTCTCACCTTCCCTGCCGGCCTTCCTGCTGTTCGTTCTCCTCTGGCTTTCCGCCGCCACAAACAACAGCTTCGCCGCCGCTCCTCAGATCGTCTCGCCGCCTCAGCCCCGGACGGTCATCGAAGGAGCCAGTCACACCTTTCAAGTGACGGCCGCGGGCTCCGCTCCGCTCGCCTATCAATGGTTCCGCAACGGCTCGACCCTTCCGGCCGCCACGACTTCACTTCTCACCTTGTCGGCCATTCAAACCAACCAAACCGGGCTTTACTCCGTCCGGATCTGGAATGGCGAAGGTTCGGTCACCAGCGTTCTCGCGCGTCTCACGGTGCGGACCACGAATGACGCGCTCTATCCCGCGCCGGCTTCCGGCTGGAGCTATCTCTACGAAGGCGCCGGCATCGCCAGCAGCCAGACCGCCGCGCTGGATGGCACTTGGAATCACGAGCTGGATTCCTGGGCCGGCGATGGACGCGGGGCAGGGAACGGTTTGCCCGGCGGTCTGAGCGCGACGAACGGAGTCCTGACCATCGAAGATGCGGTGACCAGCACGACTGGCGGCACGTTTAACAACCGTCGGTTTCAATTCACCCACAGCCTCGCTCAGGAACCGGCCATCACGAACGCCAGCACGCTGCTCAATGACGGCGTCACGCTCACTTTCCGCGCCCGTCTCACGCCTGCCGGTGATTCGTTCATCGAGCTGACGAACGCTCCCAATGGTCTCGTCAATAACAGCGATGGCAAAGGAATGTTCGGGCTTCGTCAGGCGGGTTCTTCCGGGCTGCTGGTGGGGTTCAGCCTCGCGCAGGCCGTCGAGGACACGAGCACGAATGCCTCCTACAATTTTGGTCAGGCGGGTCTGCACATGAACCATCTCAATGGCGGCACGCGCACGAACAACGTGGACCCCGGCGAACCCGGAACCCCCAATGTGCTGCCGCTGGACCCCGCCGTGTTCCACGAGTTTTGGGTCACCATTCAGGACAACGGCAACAACCCCGGCACGCATCGCGTCAAGGTCTGGCGCGATGGCGCTCTCACTTCCACGGGCTTCGACATCACGGCTGGCACCGGCTCTGATGGACCGGCGACGAACTACCTGGCGCTCGGTCTCGGCAGCACCGCCCAACGCGGCGCGGTGGACGTGGACTTCTTTGGCTATCGCGCGGGCGTGATCGAACCTTCCGCGTTCAACCAGCCCGTCGGCATCAGCGCCTCGCCGGTCAGTCAGTTCGTCGCGGCGGGCCAGCTTGCGACGTTCAATGTCGGTCTCACCGGTACGCCGCCCTTCGCCATTCGATGGTATCAGAACGGCACGCTCATTCCGGGCGCGACGAACGCCGTCTTTAACACCATGCCTGTCACGCCTGCGGACGAAGGCGCGTTGTTCACGGTCATTGTGGCGAACGAATTCAACGCGGTCACCAGCTCGCCACCGGCGGAGCTTCATCTGCTCGGCCCACCGGTGATCACCGCACAGCCCGCGAGCCTGAACGTCACCAATGGCGATTCCGCCAGCCTCACCGTCCTCGTCAGCAGCTCGGTCACTCCCACGTATCAATGGCGGCTCAACGCCGCGCCTCTCGCCAGCCAGACCAACTCCGCGTTGAGCTTCATTCCTGCGGGTCCGGCGAATGCGGGCGCTTACTCGGTGGTCGTCTCGAACAGCAGCGGCTCCATCACCAGCCAGGTAGCCACGCTCACCGTCGTGGCCTTTGATTACGGTGACGCGCCGGATGCGGGTTATCAAACTCTCCGCGCCAGCAACGGCGCGCGGCACCGTGTCGTCAGCGGGATTTATCTCGGAGCCAGCGTGGATGTGGATCTCGATGGGCTGGCCAACGGCCTCGCCGATGGCGACGACAACGCTGGCGTTGATGACGAGGATGGCGTGTCCTTCCCGACGGCATGGGTTGCTGGGCAAGCTGCTTCCGTGCAAGTCGTCGCTTCCGTGAGCGGCGTGCTCAGTGCCTGGGTGGATTGGAATCATGATGGAATGTGGAATACGGCGGGCGATCAGGTCTTCACCAATCGCGCGGTCGTCGCGGGAATGAACACATTGTCGCTGACCATCCCGGCCAATGCGCTGGCGGGAAGCGGCCACGCGAGATTCCGCTTCGCCACCACCGGAAACCTTTCGCCCTTTGGACCTGCTGCGGATGGTGAAGTGGAGGACTACGTCATCACTTTCACGCCGCGCGCAGATCTGGGCGTGGCGCTCGCTGTGGGAGCAACGGGCTCTGCGAATCCTACAGCTCCAGTGGCGGTCCACAGCGACGTCACCTTCACCATTCAGGTGTTAAACAGCGGTCCGTCCATCGCGACTGGCGTGACCTTGACCAATGCCATTCCGGCGAGCGCGAGCTTCCTCTCTGTCTCCTCTTCGCAAGGCGCATGCTTTCAAACTGGCGACAGGATAGTCTGCGAACTGGGAGCCGTGAATGGCGCGGCGACTGCGCTGGTAAACCTGACGCTCCGGCCCACGACGACAGGAACGCTGGGGATTGCTTCACACGTCAGCAGCGCCGTCGGTGATCCCGTTGCGCTTAATAATTCAGCGACGGCCAGCGTCTCCGCACTGGAGCCTCCGACCGTCACGGTTGCTCCGCAGAGCCGGACCGTGACGAACGGCAGTTCCGCGACGATGACCGTGGCCGCGACCGGCGCGGCGCCGCTGCGCCATCAATGGCATTTCGGTGGAGCTCCGCTGGCGGGTCAGACGAATGCCACGCTTTCCATCCCCGCCGCCGGACCGGCCAACGACGGAACTTATTTCGTCCGCATCACCAATCTCGTTGGCGTCGTGGACAGCGCGGCTGCGACTTTGTCCGTGATTGTTCCGCCCGCGTTTGTCACCCAGCCCGTCAGCCTGACCAATCTCGCGGGCAGCGCGGCCATCTTCACCTTGACGGCGACCGGCTCGGAACCGCTCCTGTATCAGTGGCGTTACAACGGCGCCCTCATCCCCGGAGAGACGAGTCCCACGCTCGCGTTTCCAGAAGTGCGCCTGACGAATGCGGGTTCGTATTCGGTGACCATCAGCAATGTGGCCGGAGCGTTCACCAGCTCGGCGGCCAGTCTCACTGTGATTGAAATGGATTTTGGCGACGCGCCCGCCGCGTATCCGACGGCGCTGGCCGCGAACGGAGCCCGGCATCGGATCGTCAGCGGCATCCGGCTCGGTGCGGCGGTGGATTACGAGCCGACGGCCCAATCGGATGCGTTCGCCACGGGCGATGATCTGGACGGCGCGGATGATGAAGACGGCGTGGTGTTTAATTCTGCGCTGCGCACCGGCCAAACTGTGAGCCTGTCCGTGGTGGCCTCGGCCAGTGGTTTGCTGAACGCCTGGGTGGACTTCAACCGGAACACAAGCTGGGCCGATGCGGGAGAACAGGTCTTCATCAACCGCCCGCTCGTCGCCGGGACGAACTTGGTGAGCTTCGTCGTTCCTCCGGGCGCGAGCCTTGGTTCGAGCATGGCCCGGTTTCGCTTCAGCACCGCGAGCGGCCTGTCGTTTGTGGGCGAAGCGCTCAATGGTGAAGTCGAAGACTACGCCGTGCAGATTGGACCGGCGGCGGATGTTTTGATCAGGAGCGTCAGCCAGTTCAATCCGGTGGCCGTGGGCAGCAGCCAGAATTACTCCATCGTGGTCAGCAATGCCGGGCCATCTGTCGCCACGGGAGTGTCGCTGAATGACAGCCTGCCGGCTGGATCGAGCTTCATCTTCTCAAGTGCGACCCAGGGCGGATGCACGCATTCGGCGGGACTGGTGGTCTGTTCGCTGGGAACGCTGAACGTGGGAGGAACTGCGTCGGTCACCCTTGTCACAACGATTGGAACGGAAGGGACGACGATCAATTCCGCGACGGTGGGGGCCAGCCAGTTTGATCTCAATCTCAGCAACAACTCGATGGTCAGCTCCGCTCTGGCGATGGTCCGGCCAGCCATCGTGGCCCAGCCCGAAAGCCGGTCGGTGATGAATGGCAGTTCTGCGACGTTCCGCGTGGCAGCCAACGGATCGAACCTGCGTTATCAGTGGCTGCGCAACGGCACCGCTCTGCCGGGCGCGACCTTGACGAGCTTCACCATCCCTTCCGCCCAGCCGGCGAATGAGGGCGGTTACAGTGTGAGGATTACCAACGAAGTCGGAGTGGCCGTGAGCGCGACCGCCAGTTTGTCAGTGCTCCTTCCGGTGACGATCACCGCCCAGCCGCAAAGCCAGACGGTGCTGGCGGGCAGCACGGTCACCTTCACTGTCGCGGCGTCGGGGACTGGGCCGTTCAACTATCAGTGGGAGTGGAACGGATCGGATGTGCTGGGCCAGACCGGCGCGAGCCTGGTCTTGAACAATGTTCAGACGAACCAGTCTGGCGCGTATCAGGTCCGCATTTCCAATGCGCTCGGGCCGGTGCTCAGCGCGGGAGCGACGCTCACCATTTTTCAGCCGCCGGTGTTCACGTTGCAGCCGCAGGGGCAGACGAATCCGACCGGCAGCTCCGTCACCTTCACGGCGGCGGTCATTGGATCGGAGCCGCTCCGCCAGCAGTGGTACTTTAATCGGACGACCGTGCTGGCTGGTCAGACGAACTCGACCTTGACGCTGACGGGTCTGCTCACGAACCGCTCCGGCGATTACACGCTGGTGGCCACCAACCTGAGCGGGGCCAGCACGAGTGCAGTGGCGGTGCTCGCGGTGTTCGACATGGATTTCGGCGATGCCCCGCAGGCCAATGGGTATCCAACGACGCTGGCTTTCAATGGAGCGCGGCATCGAGTGGTGCCAGGCATTCGTCTCGGCGCGAACATTGATTCCGAGACCAACGGGCTGGTGAACGCCACGGCGACGGGGGACGATCTCGCCGGTGTGGATGACGAAGATGGCGTCGTGTTTCCGAACTTGTTCCCGGGCCAGATGGCAACGCTGTCGATTGTCGCGTCCACCAACGGGTTCATCGACGCGTGGATGGATTTCAACGGGAACGGTGCCTGGAGCGATCCCGGTGAACAGGTGCTCGCGTCGCGCGCGGTCGTGGCTGGAAACAACCTGGTTCCGGTGAATCTCTCGTCGTCGGCCTCAGTCGGCAGCCGGATGGCGCGCATCCGCTTCAGCTCGGCGGGCGGGCTTTCCTTCGATGGCTTCGCGCCGGATGGCGAGGCGGAGGATTATCAGGTGTCTCTTCTGAACGCAGTGGATCTCCAGCTCGGCATGACGGCCTCGGCCAATCCTGTGCCGGTGTCGAGCAACCTGACCTACACAATCTCGGTGACGAACCGGGGTCCATCCACGGCGGGGCTGGTGTGGGTCACGAATGCGCTACCGCCTTCGTTCACGTTTGTGTCGGCTGCGAGGAGCGGCGGGCAGGGTTTTTGCGACACGGCGGCGGGTGGCATTGTCTATTGTCTGCTGGACGACATGCCTGTTGATCGTGTGGCCGCGATTGAACTCACGGTGCGGGCGAATGCCACGGGCAGCTACACCAATCGCGCGTGGGTCTTTTCCATCGCGGGTGCGGGCGAGGCGAGTCCTTCAGACAACACGAATTCGCAGAGCACGGTGGTGATTGGCGCGCCGGTCGGCTACAGCAGTCTTTCGCCGATCACGGTGGCGGATGCCACGACGGGAGCGCCGGGGAAGGGGAATCCGTATCCGTCCACGATCACGGTCTCCGGTCTGACCTCCGCTCTCTACAAGGTGCGGGTGGCGGTCTCGAACATCACCCACGACTTCGCGAAAGATTTCGATCTGCTCCTCGTCGGGCCTCGCGGTCAGACGACATTGCTGATGTCTGATGCGGGCGCCACGACTCTGTCTGGCGTGAGCCTGCTCTTCGACGATGCGGCGGCGGACCCGTTGCCGAGTTCCGGCGTGATCCTCAGCGGAACGTATCGGCCAAGCAATTACGGCATGGCGCTGGACGTGTTTCCTGTGCCCGCGCCGGCGGGGCCGTATGGCAGCAGTCTCTCGCAGTTCAACAACACAGACCCGAACGGAACCTGGTCGCTGTATGTGGTGGATGGAATCGTCGGCGGACTCGGCGTGATCCAAGGCGGCTGGCGTTTGGAGCTGAGCACGTCGGATCCCATCGCGGACCTCGCGGTGACGGCGGTGGCGTCGTCGCCCGGTGTGGCGCTGGGAAGCAACTTGGTTTACTCGGTGACGCTGACGAACCGAGGACCGGCGGTTGCTACCGCAGTTCGATTGACGAACGCGCTTCCGGCGGGTGCGGCATTTCTGTCCGTGAGTTCGAGCCTGGGCAGTTGCATCAATCAGTCCGGGAATGTGGTCTGCGATTTCGGTTCGCTGAATGTGGGGGCCGGAGCTTCGGTGGTGCTGACGGTCATGCCCAACACGGCAGGATTTCTCACGAACGTTATCCGGGCTTCGGCGGCCCAACTGGACTTGTTCCCCACCAATCACCAGACGCAGATCGTCACGCTGGTGCGGCCTATCACGGATTTGGCGGTGGCCCAGGTTCCATCGACCAATCTCGTTCTGCTCGGCCAGACGCTGACTTACACGTTGCAGGTGACCAATCGTGGTCCGAACGCAGCGACGCTGATCCGGCTGACGGACACCATTCCGGCCACGGCCAATTTCGTGTCGGCGGTGGCGTCGCAGGGCTCGTGTTCCAATGCGGCGGGCGTGGTCTGGTGTGAACTGGGCGGCCTGCCTGTCGGCGGGCGGGCGCAGGTTGCGCTCTCGGTGGTGCCGACGCTGATCGGTCTCATCACGAACACGGCGAGAGTGGCGAGTGAGGAGATTGATTCGTTGGCGACGAACAATGATTCCACGCTGGTGCAGAACGCGACGGTGGCGGCGGAGCTTTCGCTGAGCGTGACGGGTGGCGGTGGGAGTCTGCTGGTGGGCAGCGTGGTGACTTACAACATCGTGGTGACGAACCGTGGTCCAGCCTCGGCTCCGGGTGCGACGCTGACGAACGTGTTGCCAGCCGGTTTCAATTTTGTGTCAGCGTCATCAAGCATCGGTGGGTGCGTGATGCAGAGCGGAACTGTGCTGTGCTCGATGGTGTCGCTGGATGCGGACTCGGGCGCGGACATTGTCATCCGCGTGACGCCGACCTTGTCGGGTCCGGTGACGAACACCTTCACGGTGGGCGCGGCTTCGGTGGACTTCGTGCCGGGGAATAATGCCGTGTCAGTGCAGGGTGAGGTGCGGCAGCCGCCGTTTATTTCAACGCAGCCGCTGAGTCGCACGGTGATCAGCGGGTCAGCGGTTACGTTTTCGGTCGTGGCCGGCGGAGCAGCGCCGCTGCTTTACCAGTGGAGCTACAACGGCGGGAATTTGCCGCGAGCGACGAACTCGACATTCAGTCTGCCGGTGACGAGTTACGCGTCGCGCGGAAACTACCAAGTGCGAATCTCCAACAGTTCGGGGTCGGTCGCGAGTATCGTTGCCTCATTGGTGGTTTTAGCGCGACCCACCATCACGGACATTCCGAATCAACAGATCGCTGAGGACACGGCGACGGCGAATTTGCCCTTTGTTATTGGAGATGAAGATTCTGGCGCAGGGCCGCTGACGATTACGGTGGGGTCTTCGGATTTAACCTTGGTGCCGTTGTCAGGGATCGTGGTTGTCGGAACGGGCAGCAACCGGACGGTGCGGGTCTCGCCGGTCACGAACCGGTTTGGCGCGACGACGATCACGGTGCGGGCGGCGGATGCGGGAGGCTTGTCGGCGGCGGACACGTTTGTGGTGACGGTCACGCCGGTGAATGATTTGCCGACGCTGTCGGCGTTTGCCGGTCGGACGATGGATCAGAATACGGTGTCGGGAGCCATTCCCTTTGTGGTGGGAGATGTGGAGTCAGCGACGGCTGCATTGACGGTATCGGCGGCTTCCACAAACACCTTGCTCTTCCCGCCGGGCAGCTTTGGATTTGGCGGAGCAGGGGCAAATCGCACGCTGGTTTTGACGCCAGCCTTGAACCGCTATGGCACGGCGACGGTGACGGTGACAGTGACTGATCTGGAGGGCGGCCTGTCCTCGCAATCCTTTGAGGTGGCGGTCGCGCTGACGGTCTTTCCGCCAAGCATTGTCAATCAACCCCTTGGCAGGACAGTGACGAACGGGGCGGTCGTGACATTTTCCATCACTGCGGCTGGAACTGTGCCGATATTTTACCAATGGAAACACCAGGGGCTCAATTTGCCAGGCGCGACGAACGCATTGCTGACGCTGCCTGCGGTCA
>Ga0163153_10002223_pt1 | contig 28884 bp, 25 predicted proteins | sample OliLakLV19MP6IB1_FD_148629 | JGI IMG/M metagenome (GOLD analysis project Ga0163153, IMG submission 148629) | Freshwater microbial mat bacterial communities from Lake Vanda, McMurdo Dry Valleys, Antarctica - Oligotrophic Lake LV.19.MP6.IB-1 | ecosystem: Environmental > Aquatic > Freshwater >...
CCCCGCACCCCGAACCCGGGCTCCAATCAGTCGATGACCTTGACCGAGTTGATGAGCACAGCCTCGACGGGGACGTCGCCCTGACCGGACTTGTTGGCGGTCTTGACGCCTTCGATCTTCTTGACGATGTCGAGGCCCTCGACGACCTTGCCGAACACCGCGTAGCCGTAGCCCGCCGGGGTCTTGGCAGTGTGATTGAGGAAGGCGTTGTCCTTGGCATTGATGAAGAACTGCGCGGTAGCGCTGTCGACGACGCCAGTGCGCGCCATCGCAATCGTGCCGAGGTCGTTCTTCAGGCCGTTGTCCGCCTCGTTCTTGATCGGCGCCTTGGTCGGCTTCTGACTCATGTCGGGTGCGAAGCCGCCGCCCTGGATCATGAAGTTCGGGATGACGCGGTGAAAGATCGTGCCGTCGTAGTGGCCGGACTTGGCGTAATCGAGGAAGTTCTGCACCGAAATCGGCGCTTTCGCAGCGTCCAGCTCGAGCTTGATATCGCCCATCGACGTCGAAATGAGGATCATCGGGTTCTTTCCTTTCTGCTCTTCGGCAGGCGCGGCGGACACGGTCGCCAAGGTCAGCGCGGCAAGCGCCAGCAATCGAATGGTCATCCGAATGGTCATCGCTAGGTTCCTTTCGAGAAGTTCGGCCGAATCTTTAAACGATCTTGATAGCAGTTCGAAAAGGCCGCGCAACCCGAGGTGGGGCGGTGCCGGGGTGAGAGGCGGGGAGGTGGGCGGCTACCTACGCGCAGCCAGCGAGCGCATGGGTGATCGCGGTGACGATCTCATCGACGGTGATCACGCCGTTGGCATCGACGTCGCCTGCGGCGCAGCTCGCCGCATTGGTGCCCAACGATGCGGCGACCAACAACAGTACCTCGTCGACCGTGATGTCGCCGTCCTCGTTGCAGTCGCCGGCACACACATCGGCGCGCGGCGTCGGTGTGGGCGCTGGTGGCGTGGGAGTGACCATCGACACCGCCGGGCAATCCGGTGCGTCCCCGAAATCGACGTGCCCGTCGCCATCGTTGTCGATACCGTCGCTGCAGACGTCGACTCCGAGGACATCGGCCGCCTGACTGACGACTTCGTTCTCCGGAACACTGTTGCCGCCGAGCCCCGCGGGAAACGGCCGGGGATCGGAGCCGAGACGCCGCTCCGCAGCGTCGCTCCAGCCGTCACCGTCGGCATCGACGTGGCCCGTCACCCACCAGCGGCTCGTACACGCGCCACTGCCGGTGTCGACGCGCACGCGGCCGACGCCCTGCTCATCGATGCCGTCGCCGTCGGCATCGATGAATCGTCCGTAGACACGGACCGATGCGACGCCGGTGGCGGCGGGTATGTCGAGCGCATTCGAATCGAAGCGACCGGTTGCATCGATGGGCTCGCCGAGCTGCACGCGTAGCGGCTCGGCCAGCGTCGTGGCGCACGGAAGGGCGACAGTGGCAATGCTCGCCACCGTCGCCGCGTCTGCGGAGCGTTCCAACCAGAAGCCACTCCCACCCGCCTGTCGTCCGGCATAGAGGCGCGGTTGGGGATCGGCCGGCAACTCGGAGTCGGGCGCACACCTGGCGTCGGCACGATCCACGGTTTGGTTGCCGTCGTTGTCCTCGTAGTCGCGACAAACCCCGGGTCCGAACAGGCGCGTGGTCGGTACGGCGGCGTCCTCCGGCGTGCTGGCCGAATCGCGCGGATCGGAGCCGAGATCGACCTCGATGCGGTCGCTCCAGCCGTCGCCGTCCTGGTCCGGCAGCGCCGTCGCCACCCACTGGAAATTGCAGCGCCCCTCGTCGCTGGTGATCGCGAAGCCGCCGAGCCCCTGGTCGATCCGACCATCGCCATCGGCGTCGCGAAAGACCCCGTCGACGGCGAGCCCGATGCGGCGCCCCGGCTGCCGCTCGACCACCGGCTCGCCGGACACGGAGAATCGCCCGGAAGCGATCGGTCGGTCTACCGGCAGCGTGAAGGCGGGCACCGTGGCGAATCCACAAGATGCCCCGTCGGCAGCGATGCGTTCGACGCGGTTGCCATCGGCTGAAACCATGAATTCGACCGCCTCGGCGCCCGAGTGGACGCCGCGCAGCGCGATCGGCGGGCATTCGTCGCTGGCCCAATTCACCCGATACGTGCCGGTACCGAGACCCAGGCAGGAATTGACGAGCACGGTGTAGACGCCGGCCTTCTCCGTACGAACGCGTTGCGCCGGCATGCAGCGTGCTGCTGGTCCGCGCTCGACGGGGTAGCCGTCGGGATCGAAGACTCGCACTTCGAGCCCGCCGCGGTTGGCGATATCGTTGGTCAGACGGAGATCGACGAGGTCGCCGCGTCGGGCCCGGAACCGAAAAGCGTCGACCTCGCCGGGCTGCGACAACTCCGCGCTCACGGTGCCGCGGCAGCGCAACAGTGCGCCGCAGGTACGGCGCGAATCGGACAACAGGTTCAGAGTGATTGCGAACTCGACCGGCGCTTCACCGAAGCAGGCGGAGACCCGCAAGGTGTAGAGGCCACCGTCGAGGGCCGCCGCGCGCGCAAGCTCGCGCGCCGGTTCGATGCGGCCGGTACAGGTACTGAGACGCAACCCGGGGCCTTCGACGCGGATCTGGAGGAGACCGTTCTCACCCGAGATGTCGACGGCCTCGATGGCCATCATCTCGCCCGGCAAAGCGAAGAACGTGAACGTACGCGCTTCGCCGGCCGCAAGTCTGCCGCTGATGGTTTCCCCGCACTCGAGTTGGTCGGTGGCCTCCTGCGCGTGGCCTGCGCCGGCACAAGCCAGCAGCAGTGCAACCACGCCGATCCGGGCCGGGTGATGGCTCATCATGCTACTCAAATGCGCGGGTCTCCAGCCACCCGGGCGTGCCGTTCTCGAGTTCGACGTGATACCAGCCGCCGCTCTCGGCCAAGAGGAAAACTGCGGTGCCGCGCTCGAGTTCCGCCGCGGCGCTCGCGTCGGAGTCGGGCGACACACGTAGGGTCGCGGTGTCCGCGGTCACACGCGCCTTCTGCCGCAGGGACACGTTGCGGGTACTTTCCTCCGGCACTGCGACGAGCCCCCGTTCGGGGATTGCCGCAACGACGATGATTGCGAGCCCAGCGGCAACCGGAACGAGCAGTGGGAGGCGAAGGGCGTCGCGGAACTGACGCAGCCAGCTGTGCACCGCGAATCGGCCCACGGCGACGACGTCACGACGGCTTGCGGCCCGCGCGGCGACCGCTGCGGGAACTGGTGCCTCTACCTCGGCGGCGAGGCAAAGCCGGGCGCGGGCGATGCGCAACTCCGCGACGCAGCGATCGCACGTCGCGATATGCGCACTGAAGGCAGCGCCGCCGATGTCGCCGCTCGAGTGCGACTCGGGGCGCGAGCCCGGACCGTTGAGAGCCGGGCTCGCGGCCAGGAGGTAGCTGAGCAGGCTCTCGTCGCTCGGGCAGCGTTGCTGTTCAGACGTTGTTGGCGCGCATTTCATTTCGTTCTTCATCCCTTCCGAGGATTCCCGCGAAAGCATCTGCTCCAGCAGCGCGGGACAACTCGTCGCGCAGCCGGGCGATCTGCGAGCCCACGTTACCAACGGTGGTGGCGAGCACGGCGGCGATTTCCTTGTACGGCGCCGTCGTCTTGCGGCGTTTGGCCTGCTCCGCGACCTTGGCGCGCTGGAGTCTCCGCTTGCCGACCTTGCGTTCGAGTTCCGCCTTTTCCTCACGCAACTTCTCCGCCTTGGTCGAGCGCGGTGGCAGATCCGCGAGGTCTGCGTCGATTCGTGCCACGCGCCGTTCGTACAATTGGATCCACGCCTGCACCGAGTCGAGGTTCTCTTCGACCGTCCGCGCCGCTGCTTCACGGTCACGGATATTCGCGCGCAGCGCGTCGACAGAATCGAGCACTGCGGGCACGGTCTTGCCCGTGGTTGCCGCAATGTGGCGCACCTCGGCAGCGGTCAGTTCGCAGTCCTCGGCGTGCAGCAGCTTGAAAACGACGGCCTTCGCCGTGTCGAGACCGTCGAGGAGTGCAGCGAGCGGCACCTCAGCGGCGTTCGCGGCGCCGCTGGCCGTCGTGCTGCGATTCGCGGTCGACGGACCGGACATTTCGCCGACATCTTCCATTGAAACCGTTTCGACCTTGCGTTCTCCGCGTTTCCACTCGAGCACCAGGTCGTCGAGGACGAAGCCGAGCAGGTAGGCGCGTAGCGGCGCGCGGCCTTCGAATCGTCGCAAGCGTCGGTAGATGCGACCGCCGTCGAAGGCGAACACGTAGAAGTCACCGGCTTCGTCGACAGGAGTGCGGAAGACGCGCAGCGGGTAGCCGTAGATGAGTTCGCCGTAAGCCTCTTGGAACTCACGCGAGGCGGCGGCGTCGCCGTCGAGACAGCGCGCGATCAACGCGCACGCCTCGACTGTGTTCTCTTCTGTCCGCCGCATCATTCCATGGCTCGCGCACCCGCTATCGACATCCTGCCCGACCGCTGGAGAAGATGGAACGAATTGGATTTTTGCTGCAACGGCGGCGTGGCCACCGGCGCGTGCGTACCGCAGCGAGAAGAAAGGAGAGCCGCGAATCGGGCAGGATCGGGCGTGACCGCGGAGGGTGGCGCAGAACGCAACGACTTCGTTCGCTGCACCTAGGATTCGTCGGACTCGAGCTTACGGCTCAGCACGGCAGCAAGCACCGGGCGGTTGAGCTTGTCGAGGTCGCGCGTCGTCTGGTCGAAGTTCTCGATGCGCTCTTTCTTCTCCAGGTAGTTGGCGATATCGAAGCTGACCCGCACCGTGTCTTCGATCAGCCCCTGCAACTGGAGCAATTCGGGTACGCTGCATTCGTGGTCGACGTACCGCCCCAGTGCCTCGCGCAAGCGCGCATATTCGGTAACCCACGACTCGAAACTGTTTTCCATCTCGATGTAGCCTTCGGCGTCACCGACGACCCAGACGCGGATGAGATCGACGTCCTCGCGGGTGATCGGCTGATCGAACTTGAGCTTATTGATGACGGTCGCTACCTGCGGCGCGGTCTTCATTTGCAAAAGTTCGCGGACGCGGGCCTTCTCTTCACCGAGCAAGCCGCCCGTTTGATGAAAACGTCCGTCGTTCGGTGTCCCCAACGCCTGACCCATCGCTTCGACGACTTCACGCAATCCCATATAGTTCCTCCTTGGTTGCGCCCACGGCCCCGACGACCATGGCCAAAGTGCATGCGACCGGGGGTACTTGGCAAGCCGAAAGTCCACCTGAGATCGATACGACCCCAGGTTTACATTGCGCGCCGGGCTTGGCTATTCATGGAGCGTCCAATCTTGGGCGGGAGAGTGCAACGATGAATCCGAGTGAGTGCGTATTGTTCAGCGGCGGCCTGCGCGGGGCCGAGGCGACCTTCGGCGAGGCCGCCGAGCGCCACGGTGTCGAGGAAATCAACTTCACTTTCGAAGGGCACCACATCGAACGCAAGCGCGGCGTACGCACCCTCAACCACGAGGAATTACAGCAGGGCGACGTCAGTCTCGAATATGTCGCCAAGCTACTGAATCGTCACTTCCCGAAGACCGACTACTTCAAGCGCGTGCTGCAGACCATCTGGCACCAGGTCAACAGCGCCCAGGAAATCTACGTCATCGGCAAGATCCTCGCCGACGGCACCGTCAAGGGCGGCACCGGCTGGGGGGCCGAGTTCGGCAAGCTCTGCAACAAGCCCCTGTTCGTCTTCGACCAAGACCTCGGCACCTGGTCGCACTGGACCGGCGGCGCATGGGCGGCAGCGGCAGCGCCGCACATCACCCACTCGCATTTCACCGGCACCGGCACCCGCCACCTGCAAGCGAACGGCAAGGCGGCGATCGAGAAGCTGTTTGCGGACTCCTTCGGCTGACGCGGGTTGCGCCCGCATTCGCCAGCGCGGCGCTTCAGCCGAGCACCCTGCGTCCGGCCAAGATGATTGCGAGTGCGCTCGGGGCATCGCTCACCGCGCCGGCGAATGCTAGTTCGACCGCTTCGGCGAGCGGCATGAACACCAACTCCATCTGCTCCGTCGCTTCGCGTTGCATCGTACCGGTCTCTGCCAGCGCGGTCGCTAGGAAGAGATGGAAGCGCTCGTCGCTGGTGCCGTTGCTCCCGTAGAACGAACCGAGCGACTCGAGTCGGCCGGCGACCCAACCGGTCTCCTCCTCGAGTTCGCGCCGCGCCGCCGCCTCAGGCGCGTCGCCGTCGAGGCCGCCCGACGGACACTCGAGCATCGTCTCCTGGATCGGGTAGCGAAACACCTGTTCGAGCAACACGCGGCCGTCGTCGAGCAGCGGCACGACCATCGCGTATCCCGGATGCTCGATCACCGTGTAGTCGATCGCCTCGCCGGTGGGCAAGACAACCTCGTCGCGGCGCAATTTGAACCAGCGGCTCTCGTACAAATAGCGCGAGGCGCCACGCTTCCATCCACCGTCGTGCTTGTGTGCCACCCCCGTCGGATAGTGCAAGGCACCCACCGAGCGCAATCGCTGCGCCGCCCGATCCGCCGCAGCTTGCGCCCGGGCAGCGAGCGGACTACTGCAAATCCATGCAGTGCCCCAAGTGCAAAGGTTCCGATCTCGCCTCGACGACCGTGCGCGACGTCACGGTCGATCGCTGCCCCGCATGCGCGGGCATATGGTTCGACGAACGCGAGCTACCCCATATCTTGCGCCTCGGCGCGACCGACTTACGCCCGCTCAAAGGGGGACGCGCCGACGAGCGCCGCGACGAAAAGACGGGCGACTGCCCGCGCGATCGCAGTCGCATGACGCGCGTGCATAGTGCGTCCAACCCCGACATCGTCGTCGACACCTGCCTCGAGTGTCGCGGCATCTGGCTCGACGGCGGCGAACTCGATGCGATGACTTCCTGAGCGGCGGGCGCGCTGGTCACCTCACGGATCGCACGTCGTCAGCGGGAACACCGGCAACCCCCACGCCGCCGCGCATGCGGCCGAACACTGCTTGCCATATGCGGGATCCTGGTCGGGACACTCCGCAATACTTTCGACTCCTGGCCAAGCCGGGCGGCCGCGAATCTCATAGAGCGGCCGCTCCGCATAGCCGCAGTCGCAGCCGCTTTCGTGGTCGACATTGCCGCCGCGCGTCGCCAGGAACCGCGCGGTGAAGTTCACCATGTAGGCGTCGGCATCGAAGGCCCGGAACGGCTGCGGATTGTAGATACCGTGCTGGCCGGCGGGACGCAGCAGCGGAATGCGAAACGCGTCGAAGCTGCCGTCCGGCCGCATGCGGTCGGCGCGCAACGCCTCGCCCGGCGCCGCGTTCGGCACATCGATCAGGGTGTCGGTGTTGTCGATCGCCGGCGGGCAGCGGAACTCGCCGTTCGCAGCCGACCAGTCATACGAGTGTAGACACGAGAACTGCGCGCTGCCGTCGGAAACGTCGTCCGGGTCGAAGAGCACGTTTGGATTGAGGCCGAATCCGTCCCAGCGCTGGAGCAGGTAGTCGCCCTCGACGACGTAGTTGTCGATCAACCACTGCTCCTTCGAGACGCCGTAGCGCGGATCGGGGGTGAACAATTCGCGCCAGCCGTGCTCCGCCGCGTAGCGCTCGGGATCGCGGTCCCATGATCCCAACAGGCCCGCGGTCCGCCCGAGTGCCACCCCGGTCGCGGTAGGCACCTGGGTGTCGCCGACCGTCGGCATCAGCAGCGTGTGCCCTCGACCTGGCCACCACGCGGGATCGTACTCCGCCTCGATGGGCTCATCGTGGTAACGCCGCGACCACACCGCCGGATCGGCTTGAGCGATCGCATGCTGCGCGATCGCGTAGAAGCGCCTGAACTCTGGCGTATTGCGTTGCAGCCCGAGTCCCTCCTGTAAGACGACGAGCGGTTGCCCGGCGGGATAGATCGCCCCTTGGAACGAGACCTCCCATTGCCAGGTTTCGACCACCGCCTTCTCCGCGCCGCTTTGCGCATCGATCACGCGCACGCGGATCCGGTCGCCGAGGTCGGTCGTGTCTGCCGCTGCAACCGGATTACGGTCGCCGTCCTGCAGGCCGAGTACCGCGCGCTTCTTGATCGGCGACAACGCGTCGGCGGGAACGTTGACGCGGGTCCAGCCGCGGCGACCGATACGTCCTTCGCGAGTCACCTGATTGTCTAGGTTCTCGACGACGATCTGGTCGCCGATACCGACGCCCTGCAGACGCGCGAACGAGCGCACCGCAAATCTGGCGTTGTCGTGGGCATACCAAGCGAGCAAGAGTTCTCCGGCGCGCTGCGGGCCTTGTGCCGGCGCCGGCTGCAAGTTCATCTGCGGCAGGCAGCCGGTTTCGTTCTCGCCTGCCATGAGCGGGTTTTGGTGCACGTCGGTCGGCAGGCACGCAACCATGATCGGCCCTTGCACGGGCAGCATGACCGCTTCCGCGAGACCGCCCTGACCGAGGCGTACGGAGATGTCGGTCAGGCCCGCGCCTACGGCGTTGGGCGATACCGCGTCGAGGCTTGGCTCGGCACCGGCCAGCACGCCCATCAATTGGCCGCCGAGCGATATGCCCCAAGCGCCAGTCACCGCGGTGGCGCCGCCGATATCGGGCTCGCCGTCCCCATCGACGTCGCCGAGGATCTCGCCATCGGCGTCACGCTCGACGCCGTCGACGGCATGCAGAATCCGGACGAACTGCATCTGTTCGAGCACCGACTGGCGCACGATATCGCGCGTATGGAATAGGTTCGCGGTCCACTGGTCCGCACCGCCATCGAAGCAGCCGTCGTTGTTGAGATCGCGATCGCGGCCGTAGAAGATCATGTTGCCCAGTTCGGGATATCCGTAGCGGCGCAACAAGATCTTGCCGATCTGGAAGTCACTCGATCCCGGGCAACCGCTTTGGAACACGGTACTGCGACCGTGGCCGTAACTGTCGATGCCGCAGGCGGCCATTCCCATTTGCGCGTGGCGGCCGGCATGGAGGACGATCTCGCCTTTGAAGCTACCGTAGCCGTGCGCGTAGAAGACCACCGGATACGGCTTGCACCAAGGCTTGCCCTCGGGATTGCCGGGCTCGCAGCTGACACTCTCGGGGCGCGCGTCCGCACGGGGCAGAACACAGAAGAAGGTGACGTCGGTCGAACCGTAGGAGACGCGACCGGCATCGATGTCGATATCCCAATATTCATCCTCGTCGGCAGGGTACATCGGGGTAGCGTCGCCATCCTTGTCGGCGAGGAGGTTCGGCGCCGCGAACGTACCGGCGAACATACCGCCGATGCTGGCGAAATCGGCGTAGCCGCCGCAGACCTGCTTGCTGCCTTCGAAATTCCCCGCGAGCGTCGCAAACGTCGCGCTCAGGCAGCCCCCTTCGAGCAATCGATCGTCGCCGCCTTCGGCGAGAGCGCCGTCGCCGCCGATCGCGCGCCATTCGTTGCGCGACTTCACGTCGAAGCCCGAAACCGGAAACTCCGCGGCAAGCCGGCTCATCGGACCTTGACCGTAGAGCCCGGCGCGTAGCGCTTCGAGATCCTTGGTCATCGTGCCCACGGTGAACGCCCAGGCGAAGCCGACGTCGGCGCCGGAGAGTCCGTAGCGCGGGAGCAAGCCGGCTAGGGGCTCGAGCGCCGCGCGTTGGTCTTCGAGGACGACTTGATCGAACGGCGACTCGACGGCAGCGCCGTCTTCGCCGCGCAGGCGCCGCGTCAAGACGACGGCGTGGGTGCAACGCTCCTCGAGCGGCCAGATCGGACGGAGAATCAACGTATGGGTCGCGCGCTCGTACCAACTCAGCAGATTGTCGGCGACACAGCGATCGTGCGCCGCCGTCGATGGCGATACGGCGTCGCAGGCGTGGGGATCGAGGTAGTTTGCAAAATCCAGAACTCCGTTCTCGTTGAGATCCTCTCCGGGATCGAGAACGCCGTTCCGGTTCAGATCTTCCGTTCGGTCGGGGTGCAGCAAGTTGAGCGACTCGCCCGCCGGGTCGAAGGGAAAGAGCCGATTGCCGTTCTCGTCCAAGCGGTAGCCGAACGGTGCTTGTGGATCGGGGATGCGGCTGCTCCGCGACATCAAGGTGATCGGGAAGCGGCCGCGACCGAAGTCGACTGCGATCTCCTCGCCGAAGCGTTTGCACTCGGGGTCGACGTTCAGCAGGAACACCGCATCGTCGCGGAAGTCGTCGTTCGCGCCGTGGCGCGCGACGAGATCGTCAAGGTCGAGCGGGGCATCGAAGGCAACGGTGATCGGGCCGTAACCGGCGAAACCGTCGAGGCGATTGAAGGCGACGCGGGTGCGGCGCTCATACAGCGTGGTGGTGTCGAGCAGGACGGAAACACGGCGGCCCGTAGGCGACGATGCGACCGCACGGGTCGCCGCATCGTTCGGCAGCGGAATCGCCGGGAGCGGCTTATTCGCAAGATCCCAGATGACCACGGGGCCGTCGGCACGGATCGTCTCCCCAAGACCTTGGGGATCATCGGAGGACGAACCGCAAGCGGCGCCTAACAGTGCGATCGACAGGGCAAACACGAAGCGACGCATGAGCAACTCCTGGGGCAGCGATGTAGATGGACGTTGCTGCTCTAGCCCAAGCTACATTGCCCCGGCAAGAAAGAAATCTTCGTTGAAGAAATTTTCCGTGCGCCTCCTCTATATGGCGCGGTGCCGAATGTCGGTTGGTGATCGCCGCGCCGCGGTGTAGGAATCACACATGCGCATTGCCTTCGTCACCACCGACTTGGCGACGGTCAACGAAGTGGACCAGGACCAGCCGCTGCAGGAGGCGGCCTGCGCGGCGGCGGGGATCGATCTCGAACTCGTCGCGTGGCAGAAGCGGGATGTCGACTGGGCGGCGTACGACCTCGTCGTGCTGCGCTCGCCATGGGATTACAGCCAGCGGCTCGCCGAGTTCTCGGCCTGGCTCGATCGGGTCGACGGCGTGGCGCGTCTCCACAACCCCCCGGCGGTTATTCGTTGGAACCTCGACAAGCGCTACCTGCGCGACCTCGGCGCCGCCGGGGTTCCGGTCATCGACACCGAGTTCCACGACTCGGAAGCTGCCGTGGCTGCCGCTCTGCGGAGCCGCGGTTCGGCGGAAGTCGTGATCAAGCCGAACGTCTCCGCCGGCAGCCGTCACACCGGTCGCTTCGCGGCCGACGATGCGAAGGCACTGGCGCTGGCACGCACGATTCTGGCCGAGGGTAAGTCGGTCATGCTGCAGCCGTGCGCGCGCTCGGTCGCCGCGGAGGGCGAGGTTTCGCTCGTGTATTTCGATGGTCAGCTGTCGCACGCATTCCGCAAGGGCGCGATCCTCGCTACGGGTGGCGGCCTGCTCGGCGGCGGCTATCGGGAGACGATCACAGCGGCGCGCGCCTCGAACGAGCAACTCGCCGTCGCCGCGGCGGCGAGCGCTGCCGCCGAGCAACTGTGCGCCAAACGCTTCGGCGTCGTGCCCCCTCTCCTATACGCGCGCTTCGACATCGTTCGCCTCGACGATGGGCGCGAAGCTCTACTCGAAGCGGAGCTCTTCGAGCCTTCGTTCTTTCTCATCGTCGACGCCGGCGCAGCCGAGCGCTTTCGGTTGGCGCTCGAACGGCGGGTACTACGCGAAACGCGCGCAAGGAGCTAAGCTGGCAACATGCCACTCTCGATTCCACGGTTGGTCGCGCTCGTCGGCCTCGCCGCGACCGGCGCCTTCGCGACTCCGGTGACGGCGAGCACGCTGTGTGACGGACGTAACAGCGAAATCACCGACGGCAGCGTGATCGTCATCGAACGCCCACCAACCGACGGCCGCGGCGTCGCCATCCAAGCCTGCGGCCGCGTCGATGCGCCGCCGGAGCAGGTGTGGCCGGTGATGATCCAATGCGACTACTTCGAGGAATTCCTGCCGTCCGTCGCCAGCAGCAAGCTTCTCAGCCGCGACGGCGAGGTCGCCGTATGCGAGACCGATATCAACCTCCCGTTTCCGCTGAGTAACATCCACTCGGTCACCCGCAACATCGAGACGGCACTCGAAAGCGGCGGCTTCGCCAAGCGCTGGACGCTGGTGCGCGGCAGCTACAAGCGCAACGTCGGCTCGTGGACGGTGCTGCCGTGGCCGGAGGACGCGAACCGCACGCTGCTGGTCTACGACGTCGACATCGACCCCGACAGTTTGATTCCGGACTTCATCCTCCGCCGCATCCAGTCGTCGACGGCACCCGACGTCTTCGCCGCCGTGCGCGACCGCGTTGCCTACTGTGCCGAGCGGCAGAGCGAACAGGCTTGTCGGGTCGACTGAGCGCAACGGCTCAGTGCGGCGCTTGGCTACGATCGATCGCCTCTACCCGCAAACGTTCCGTCGGAGTGAACATCTCTTCGCGAAGTACGCGTAAGCGCTCCGCACGCGTCGTTTCATCCAAAATGTCCGCTTCGAGCGCGGCGCGTTCGGCGCAGTAGGTTGCGAGACGTGCCTGCCACTGCACCTGCTCGCGGTCGAGTTCGGCGAGGCGGGCGGCGGCGGCTGAGCCAACCGTTTGTTCGCGCAACGCCTGCACCTCGTCGTCCGTTCCACCGGCTGCGCGTAGCGCTTCTTCGTCGTCGTGCAGCCGCGCCGGCAGCAGTGCTTGTGCGCGCGCTTCGCGCACCGCCTCGGGAAGATCCTGCTCGGCTTCCCAGAGCAGCCGGCGCTGCTCTTCGGAAGAAAGATCCTCGGCCCGCAGGATCTCGCGCCGCGCGAGGTCGGCTGCGACCATGGCCTCTTCGAGTCCGAAGAAGCGGTCGGCGAGTTCCGCACCCAGTGTTTCGTGGCGCACGCGGCGGAGCGCCTCCAGGCGCGCGCCGAGATCCTCGGGAACACCATCTCCCGCGGCGAGGCGCCGCGCCGCACGGCGATAGCCCAAGTACGCATCGAGCGTCTGCACCGCCTCGGCAGCCGCCGCAGGAGGCAGGTTCGCCTCGATCGCAGCGACGATCAGCGCGCGCAGATCATGCGCTGATAGCTCTCCGGATGTGGTCAGAAAGTAGTCGAAGAAGGCGCGGACTTCCGCGTTGATCACGAAGTGACCGTCGCCATCGACCGTCAGCGCGCCGTCGGGCGTCGTGCCGGCGAGGGAATCCGGGGCAGCGGACTGGCGAGCGATTCGCTCCGGTGGTTGTGGCCGTTTCGCACTGTCTGTGGCGCTGGGTACCCGCCCCGCGTCGAGAGATGGAGCAGCGCCCGCACTCGTTGCCGCAGAGGGGCGCGGCGCCGCCCGTGGTGCAGACGTTGCCGCCGGCTGCGCGCACCATGCCCAAATGAAGGCGGCGGCCAGGACCACGATCCCAGCCGCCGCAATGACGATCCGGCGCGACAATTTCCGCTTCGGCGCCCGCGCGTTCTCAGAGCCCCAGGTTCTTCAGCCGATTCGCGTGGGCGCGGAAAATCGACGGCGGGTTCGACTCGAACCAAGACGTGAGTCCGAGGATCTGATTCACCTCATCGAGGTGGTTATGGAAGTAGTTGTCGCGGATGACGGTGCCGAGACGCGAGCTGCAGCGTCCCACCAAGCCGTCGTTGGCGGCGTCGTAGAAGAGCGAGGTGAGGCTCATCGCGGCGTCCGAGACGTCGAGCGCATTGGTCAGGATTCCGGTGCCCGACCACGAGTAGTAGCGTACGCCATTGACGCTCGCCGAGCCGCTGCCGCAAGCGGTGGTTGGCACGCCCTGAGGGTAACGCGCATTGAACGCCGTCATTCCCGTCGAACTCAGTGACTCGAGCGCACCGACGGCGTCTTGTGGATCGGTCGAACCGGTCAGCACGCCGAGCACGGTGCCGAGGCTTCCGGCGAAAAAAGCGAGCGCCCCTTCGGTAATCGAACCCTGCTGCACGTTGTCCCGGAGGAAGTCGGCGAGGTCGGCGCCTTTGTGCGGGCTGCCGACGCTGGTGACCGAGGCGACGAGATCGGGGCGCACGGCGGCGACGTAGCGAACGTCGAGACCGCCGTGGCTATGGCCGACCAGGTTAACCTTCTTCTTGCCGGTGATCGCGATGATCTGCCGCACTTGAGCGAGCAACTGTTCGCCGCGCGCTTCGGTCGTGTTGAACTGGCTGACATTGGTGACGAACACCTGGGCGCCGCCGTCACGGAGCGCAGAGGGGATGCCGTACCAGTACTCGTAGATTCCGAAAAGCTCGTCGAAACCGGCCATGCCGTGGGCGAGGACGATCGGGTACTTGGTCTTGGTGTAGCTGCAATTCCACAGGCAGAACGCGGCGCTCTCGCGCGGTGCTGCAGCGGCCACCATCGCTCCGAGCAGTGCCCCGAGAACCAGCGTCGTCGTGAACCTTCGCATCGCTTCCCCTTCCCCCGAACTTCGTCTGGGCCGACGCACGTCGGCGGTTTGTTCTCCCCGGTCGGGTAGCAGAGGTGCGCGAGCCGGGTCAAACCCGAAATTCATCCAAGTAGAAGCTTGGCTGATTTAGCCCCGCGGCGAGCTGTGGGCAGGCATTGCGCTAAGCGCGCCCGGCGCGTACGCGTTTGGAAATGAGCCTCACCGACGCAAGCGGCATCAGTTTCCTCCTCGAGTGGGCGATCGATCAACTGCGCCAGGGTAAGCATTCGTCGTGGCAGTCCATGGAGGAGTGGTGGCAGGCCTTTCGGCGTCAGCGCCAGGACTGGGCGATGCCCATCGACCAGGCGGTGCTGGGCGGCGTGCTCGCCGATCGCGTGGGCTACGCGTTCGCAGCAGGATACCAGGCCGCACTGCACCGCCTCGACCCGTCGCTGCCCGCCGATCGCGTGGCATCGCTCTCCGTCACCGAAGAGGGCGGTGGCCACCCGCAGGCGATCGAGTCGACGCTGGTCGACGACGGCATTGGTGGGTTCGTCCTGAACGGCCGCAAGAAGTGGGCGACGATGTCGGCCGACGGCGGCTTGGCATTGGTGGCCGCCAGCATCGGAACCGACGAGCAGGGGCGCAACCGACTGCGGGTCGCGCGCGTCGATCTCGGCGCCCCGGGAGTCACGATCGAGGCGATGCCCGCGACCGAGTTCGTGCCCGAAATTCATCATTGCCGCCTCGCGTTCGACGGTGTGCCCGTGGCGGCGGACGCGTTGCTGCCGGGCGACGGCTACAGCGAATACGTCAAGCCGTTCCGCACCCTCGAAGACATCTACGTGACGACGGCGGTATTGACCTATTTGCTGGGAATTTCGCTGCGCAATGAATGGCCGCGTGAGGTGAACGAGCGGATCGTCGCGTTGCTGGTGAACTTGCGTGGGCTCGGTCTCGCGGACCCGCGCTCGCCCGCAGTGCACGTCGCGCTCGAGGGAGCCTTGCGGACTCGTCAGCAGATCACCGATAGCCTGGGGCCACACTGGGATTCGGTCGAACCCAGCGAGCGCGCGCGCTGGGCGCGCGATCAACCGCTCGTCGCCATTGCGGGCCGGGTGCGGGTGATGCGCGCGGATGCGGCTTGGGAGAAGTTGCGCACCAAGCGCGAGCGATGATCCAGCGGGGGCACGGCCCTCTTTGGATCAAGTTTCTTTCGTAGCCGAACCGCGAGCGACCCAACGGGGAGCGGCCTGCGAAAATCTCGCTGGGGGCCGTGCCCACGACAGGTTTCGTCGTTCAAGCACCCTGGTTTCATGTCTTGCGGCGGGTGCTCCCGGTCGGGCCGACGAGGCGGAGCACGGTAGCGCGGATCTCCTGAAGCTCGAGCTTCATCCCGAATTCGAACATCTGCAGCAAGCCGAGGGCGAGGGCGACGAGAACCGCAGCCAGCGGCGCCGATTCGACGTCGCCGCGCACGGTCTTGGCAACCTGGCCGTTGGTGGCGGCGCGCTCGACGCGGCGGATGCCCTCGCCGATGGTGGCGATGATCTGACGCCGAATCGGCTCCGAGCGGGCGCAGGCGTCGAGCAACTGGTGCAACCGCATCTCGCCCTGCTCGCCGAGCAGCGAGTTGCCGTCGATCAACGCGCTGGCGAAGCGCAAGATCGTCTGCGCGAGATCGGCGTCTGCGCTGTCCGTGGCGATGATCACGTCCAAGAAAGCACCGAGCACTGTATCCATGACGGCGACGACGAATTCGTCGCGATCGCGGAAGTGGACGTAGAAGGCCCCGCGCGTGAAGCCGGCGCGGGCGCAGATGGCGTCGAGACTCGGCACGTCGAGGCCGCGTTCGAAGAATTCGAGGAGCCCGGCTTGGATCAGTGCAGCGCGGGTTTCCTGCTTGGTAGCGTCACGGGAACGCGGATTGTTCTTCATGGGGAGTTCTTCATGGGGTTGACATACGCCTCCGTATGTAGAATATCCAGCGACATACGCATTCGTATGTGAACTGAGAGGTTGTCCATGCAATCGACACGATCCGCAACTAGCGAATCCCAGGCGACGTCGCCACTGCGCATCTGGGCGCTGCACCTGCTCTGCTTCGTGCTGCCGCTCGCCACCCTGGCTTTCACCCTCACCGGACCACACTCATGGTGGGTCGCCCTGCTCTTCCTTCTCCCCCTCCTCGGCTCCGTCGTTGCCGACGTGTGGAGTCCGAACGAGCAGCGCCAGCCGACCCCCGATCTGGCGAAGTGGCCGTTCGACGCCGTGCTCTACGTGCTCGTCGCGCTGCAATTGGCGAACATCGTCTTGACCGCACGACTGATCTCGATGAGCGGTTTGTTCAGCGTGGATGCGTTGGTGGCGATCCTCCTGGTCGGTATCAACAGCGGCTACTCGGCGATCGTCGTCGCCCACGAATTGATCCACCGCCCGGAGCCGCACATGCAGTTGCTCGGCCGCTTGTTGTTGTGCACGACGATGTACGAGCACTTCTCGACCGAGCACGTACGCGGCCACCACAAGCGACTCGGCACCCCCGACGATCCAGCCACGGCGCGCTTCGGCGAGACCTTCTGGGATTTCTGGCGACGTACCATCCCCGCGCAGTTTCGCAGCGCCTGGCGGCTGGAATCCAAGCGGCTGGGCAATGCCGAGATGAAGCTGCTCGATCGCCGGATGATGCGCCACCGTGTCTTGCAGGGTGTGATTGCCGAGTCGACGCTGGCACTCGCCCTATTCGCCGTATTCGGCGCCGCCGCCTTCCTCATTCACCTGCTACAGGCGCGTCAGGCCGTCATGGCCCTCGAGGCGGTCAATTATTTCGAACATTGGGGAATCGAGCGCCTGCCCGGACGCGTGCAGCCCGTCGATTCGTGGGACACCGAGTCGTGGTTCTCGCTCTACACGCTGGTCGGCTTGACGCGGCATGCCGATCACCACGCCTACGCGTCGCGTCCGTACCAGCAGCTACGCCACTTCGATGAGAGCCCGAAGCTACCGACCGGCTACTTCGGCATGGTGACGCTCGTCTTGTTGAACAACCCGCGTGCCCGGCGTCTGCTCAGCCGCGAACTAGAGCGCCGCAAGCTCGGCCCGTTCCGCGAGTCGCTCGCGGCTGCGGCGTGACCCCCTACCGGCTCGCATCGGGATCGTATCCCAAGTTCGAGCGAAGCCAGCGTTCGACGTCACCGACGCTGATACCCTTGCGCTCGGCGTAGGCTTCGATCTGGTCGCGGTCGACGTGCCCGAGTTGGAAGTAGCGCGCCTCCGGGTGGCCGAGGTAGATGCCGCTGACGCTCGCCGCCGGCGTCATTGCCGCACTTTCGGTCAGATGAATCCCGACCGCTTCGGCGTCGAGCAAACTGAATAGCTTGAACTTTTCGTGGTGGTCGGGGCACGCCGGGTAGCCGAACGCCGGGCGGATGCCACGGTAGTTCTCGGCCATGAGTTGCTGGTTGCCGATTTGCTCATCCTTGGCGTACCACTCGCGCCGGACTTTGAGATGGAGGTACTCGGCAAACGCCTCCGCGAGGCGGTCCGCAAGCGCCTTCACCATGATCGCGCTGTAATCGTCGAGCTTGTCCTCGTACTCGCGGACGAGATCCTCGGCGCCGATGCCGGCGGTGACCGCGAACCCACCGACGTAGTCGTGCAGTCCCAATTCACGCGGTGCGACGAAGTCGGCGAGCGAGCGTAGCGGCAGGTTCGGCGTAGCCATCCGCTGCTGGCGCAAGAGATTGAAACGGGCCAACTCCGTCGTGCGCTCCTCATCTTGAAACAGAATGATGTCGTCGCCATCGCTGTTGGCGGGCCAGAAGCCGTAGACACCGTGGGCGCGCAACCGGCTCTCATCGACGATTCGGGCGAGTAGCTCCTGGGCCTGTTCGAAGAGCTCACGCGCCGCAGCGCCGCGGGTAGGATGCTCGAGGATCGCCGGGAACTTGCCGCGCAACTCCCAGGCGGCGAAGAAGAAGGTCCAGTCGATGTACTCGACCAACTCGCTGAGCGGATGCACCTCGATGGCCCGGCGACCCAGAAACGCCGGCCGGTGGAGATCTTCGGCGCGCCACACGATCGCCGGACGGCGTCCGACCGCATCCACGTAGGGCACCAACGGCTCGTCGCGCTTCTGCAGATAGACGTAGCGCAGCCGTTCCTGCTCGGCGGTGTTCTCCGCGTCGAGCTTCGCCTTGAGCTTCGGATCGAGCAGCTTGCCGGTGAAGCCGCAGACGCGCGCCGCATCGATGACGTGCACCGTGCTCTGGCTGTACTGCGGCGCGATCTTCACCGCCGTGTGCTGGCGGCTGGTGGTCGCGCCGCCGATCAGCAGCGGCAGCTTCATCTCGCGGCGTTCCATCTCCTTGGCGACGTACACCATCTCGTCGAGCGACGGCGTAATCAGGCCGCTCAGGCCCACCATGTCGCACTTCTCTGCGAGCGCGGTCTCGAGGATCTTGTCGCACGGCACCATTACGCCAAGATCGACGACCTCGTAGTTATTGCAGCGCAGCACCACGGCGACGATGTTCTTGCCGATGTCGTGCACGTCGCCCTTAACGGTAGCAAGCAACACCTTGCCCTGGCTCGACGACTGGCGCAGGTCGGCCTCCATGAACGGTGTCAGGTAGGCGACCGCCTGCTTCATCGCGCGCGCGCTCTTGACCACCTGCGGCAGGAACATCTTGCCGGCACCGAACAGGTCGCCGACGATCTTCATGCCGTCCATGAGCGGTCCCTCGATCACATCGAGCGGGCGCCTGCACTTCTTGCGCGCCTCCTCGGTATCGATCTCGATGAACTCGACGATGCCGTGCACCAGTGCGTGCGCCAGGCGCTTGTCTACCGGCCCCTCGCGCCAGCCGAGATCGAACTCCTTCTTCTTGCCGCTACCCTTGACCGTGTCGGCGAGCGTCACCATGCGCTCGGTCGCGTCGGGCCGGCGATTGAAGATCAGATCCTCGACGTGCTCGAGCAGATCCGGAGAGATGTCCTCGTAGACCGCGAGTTGGCCGGCGTTGACGATCCCCATGTCCATCCCAGCGCGGATCGCGTGGTAGAGAAACGCCGAGTGGATCGCCTCGCGGACGACGTCGTTGCCGCGAAACGAGAACGACAGGTTCGACAAGCCGCCGCTGATCTTGGCGCCCGGGCACTTCTGCTTGATGAGCGTCGCCGCCTCGAGAAAGTTCTTGGCGTAGTCGTTGTGTTCGTCGAGTCCGGTGGCGATCGCGAGGATGTTCGGGTCGAAGATGATCGACTGCGGGTCGAAGCCGAGCTTCGCGGTCAGCAGATTGAACGCCCGCACGCAGATTTCGACCTTGCGCGCCGCGGTGTCGGCTTGGCCCTCCTCGTCGAACGCCATGACGATGACGCCGGCGCCGTAGCGCTGCACCTTGCGGGCCTTGTCGAGGAAATCGGCCTCGCCTTCTTTGAGGCTGATCGAATTGACGACGGAGCGCCCCTGGACGCACTTGAGCCCGGCCTCGATGACCGACCACTTCGAGCTGTCGATGACGATCGGCACGCGGGCGATCTCGGGTTCGGTGGCGATGAGATTGAGCAGGCGGGTCATCGCCTTCTCGGAGTCGAGCATGCCCTCGTCCATGTTGACGTCGAGCAGGTTGGCGCCGCTGCGCACCTGGTCGAGCGCGACCTCGAGGGCGGCGCCGTAGTCGTTCTTGCGGATGAGGTTGGCGAAGCGCTTCGAGCCGGTGACGTTGGTGCGCTCGCCGATCATCTGGAAGTTGCTGTCCGCGAAAATGGTGAGCGCTTCCAGGCCGCTGAACTGGGCATAGTCGCTACGCTCGGCCGGCGGGCGCCGTGGCGCAACGCCGGCAACGGCATTGGCGATCGCCGCGATGTGCGCCGGCGTCGTGCCGCAACAGCCGCCGACCAGGTTGAGCAAGCCATCCGCGGCGAACCCGCCCAGCAGCATTGCGGTGGTCTCGGCCGTTTCGTCGTAGCCGCCGAAAGCGTTCGGGAGTCCGGCGTTCGGGTAGCAGCTGATGTTCGTCGCCGCGATGCGCGCCAGTTCCTCGACGAGCGGGCGCATTTCCTTGGCGCCGAGCGAGCAATTGATGCCGACCGCTAGTGGCTTGGCGTGCTGCACCGATATCCAGAACGCCTCGGGCGTCTGGCCCGAGAGGGTCCGACCGCTGCGGTCGGTGAAGGTGACCGAAATGATGATCGGCAGATCGACGCCCTTTTCGTCGAAGACCTCGAGGGTCGCCATGATCGCCGCCTTGGCGTTGAGCGTGTCGAAAATGGTCTCGATGAGAATCAGATCGGAGCCGCCGTCGATGAGGCCACGGACCTGTTCGGCGTAGGCATCGCGGATCTCCTCGAAGGTGTGGGTGCGAAACGACGGATCGTTGACGTCCGGCGACATCGACAGGGTCTTGTTGGTCGGGCCGACGGCACCGGCGACGAAGCGCGGCTGGTGTGGAGTCTTGGCGGTGTAAGCCGAACACGCTTCTTTCGCGAGCCGCGCCGCAGCCACGTTGATCTCGTAGGCGATCGACTCGAGGGCGTAGTCCTCTTGCGAGATCGCGGTCGCGCTGAAGGTCGCCGTTGAGAGAATATCGCTCCCGGCCTCGAGGTAGGCGTCGTGGATCTCGCGAACGACATCCGGTCGAGTGATGCAGAGGATGTCGCCGTTGCCCTTGAGGTCGCGGGCGTGTTCGCGGAAGCGAGTGCCGCGGTAGTCCTCTTCGGTCAGACCGTAGCGCTGCACCATGCTGCCCATGGCACCGTCGAGAATGGCGATGCGTTCGGACAGGATGCTTTCGAGTTGCTGGCGTACGGTCGAATTCTTCATGTTGGCTCTATTCATCTTCCCATTCCCGCGATTCGGCCCCGAGCAAGCGCGCGGGCGTTCGGCGGGGCGCACACCGACGCAACGCAGCGAGACTCGGCGGAACTTCGGAGTCTACCGGCGTGCTCTCGCCGAGGCAATCGAGTTGCGGTGGAGCGGGACTACGAACGTGAGATGAAGAGGATACGGTGTCCAAGGTCGCTAGGCATACGCGTCGCCGAGGTGGTTCGCCTGGCCGCCGCCGTAGTAGAAGATCGCCTCGCCGCCGTGCTCGTCGCGCACCTTCGCGAGCCGCGCCGCGACCTCGGCGATCGCCGTTTCCCAGACCACCGGGAGCACGAAGCTCGCGAGCGGATCCTGACCGATTCCGCTAACGCCCCGACGGGAGTGCTTCGTTCAGGCTGCCGCTGCGGAAGCCGTCGAGGTCGACGGTCACGTACAGGAAGCCGATCGCACGAAATTCGCCCGAGACGCGGGCGCGAATCTCGGGGTCGACCAGCCTAGCGATCTGTGCGACCGGAACCTCGATGCGCGCGATCTTGTCGTGGAAACGCACCCGACACTCGCGAAAGCCGAGTTCGCGCAGCAAACCCTCGGCGGCCGCCACCTTGTCCAAGCCGTCGCGAGTGATCGTCGTGCCATACGGAAACCGCGACGAGAGACATGGACTCGACGGCTTGTCCCAGGTCAGCAACCCGAAGCGCCGGCTCAGCACGCGGATCTCCGCCTTGCTCAACTCGGCCTCGACCAACGGATGGCGGATCTCGTGCTCCGTCGCTGCCGTGAGCCCAGGACGGTAGTCGCCCAGGTCGTCGAGGTTGGCGCCGTCGGCGATGCAGTCCACGCCCAAGCGCGCCACCTCGCGCCGACAAACCTCGTACAGGTTCGCCTTGCAGAAGTAGCAACGATTCACGGGGTTCTCGGCGTAACCGGGAATCTCCAGCTCGTCCGCGTCGACGATCTCGTGGCGCACGCCGAGATCGGTCGCCAGCGCCACCGCCGTCTGGAAATCCGCGCCGACTTCCGTCGGTGAGCGCGTCGTCAACGCGATCACATCGTCGCCGAGTTCGTCGACCGCGACGCGCAACAGAAAGGCGGAGTCGACGCCGCCCGAGAACGCGACCAGCACCCTGCCCATCTCGCGCAGGATGGTCTGTAGCCGGTGCAGCTTGGCGTCGAGTTCGAGCGCTATGCGGATGTCGACTTCCACTTCAGATCCCCTGTTCCTCGCCGAAAACCTCGGTCGATAGGTAGCGCTGCCCGGTGTCGCAGAGCACGGTGACCACGACGCTTCCCTGCCCGAGTTCGCGCGCCACCCGAGTGGCAGCGCAAACGTTCGCCCCGGCCGAGATGCCGACGAGAATTCCTTCCTCGGCGGCAAGTCGACGCGTATAGACCGCCGCTTCGTCGTCGCTCACGCGCAAGACCTCATCGAACGCACCGTCGGGGAGAATCGCGGGAACGAACCCCGCGCCGATCCCTTGGATTTTGTGGGAACCTGGCTCACCGCCCGAGAGCACCGGTGACGACTCCGGCTCGACGGCGATGATGCGCACGCCCGGACGCTCGCGTCGCAACACCTCACCGACGCCGGCGATGGTGCCACCGGTGCCGACGCCGGCGACGAATGCGTCGATGCGCTCGAACTGCTCGAGCAACTCGCACGCCGTCGTCGCGCGGTGTGCGGCCGGATTCGCGGGATTGTCGAACTGCTGCGGCATGAATGCGCCCGGCGTCTCGGCCAGCATCGCTTCGGCGCGCGCGATCGCTTCGTGCATGCCGTGCTCGCCTTCGGTCAAGACGAGATCGGCGCCGTAGGCGAGCAGCAGCCGCCGCCGCTCCTGGCTCATCGTGTTGGGCATCGTCAGCCGCAGCGGGTAGCCCTTCACCGCCGCGACCAGCGCCAAGCCGATGCCGGTGTTGCCGCTCGTCGGCTCGATGATCGTCGCACCCGGCTGCAACCGACCGTCGCGCTCGGCCGCTTCAATCATCGCCAGGCAGATGCGGTCCTTCACACTGCCACCCGGGTTCAGCGACTCGAGCTTGCCCCACACTTCAGCGGCGCCTTCGCCGACAATCCGATTGAGGCGGATGACTGGCGTGTGACCGATCAGGTCGATACAGGATGCGGCGACGTTCAACATGGCGGGACTCGATCGAATCTAATGGAGCCCATCGGCTGCAGCAAGGAAATTGTCACGCTGCTTCTGTTCCCCGGCGCGCTGGGCGACTTCGTCTGCCTGCTCCCTGCACTGCGTGCGTTGCGCGACTCGATATCCGGCCGCATGGTCGTCGTCGCCCGCGGCGAATGGCTCGAACTCCTGCAGCTTCACGATACCGAGAGGCTTTCCATCGATCGCCGCGAGATCGCCGACCTCTTCGTCGCAGGCGATGAACTCGCTCCGGCAACCGTCGCTCTCCTCAATGGCTTTCGCCACGCCTACTCCTGGACCGGCTACGGTGACGCCAACTTTTACCGCCGCCTCGGACTTCTCGGTAAGGGTAGCGTCGAAATCTTCCCCTTTCGCGGCATGCAAGCCGGCGAGCATGCGGCTGCGTATTACGCTCGCTGCGTCGGCGTGAGGGAAAGCCGTGCGAGTACGGAGGACCTCGAGTCGTCCCTGCGGCTACAAAGCTGTATCGCTCGCGATCAGGACTGGCTCGCAAGCTTCGTCGCCGACCACGACCTCTCGCAACGGCGGCTATTGGTGGTACACCCCGGCAGTGGTTCGGCCAAGAAGAACTGGCCCGGCTTTGCTGCGGCGCTGGCGTTGTGGCGCCGCGATGCGAGCGCCGACTGGGTGGTCGTCGAACTCCGCGGCCCCGCGGAGCCGCCGCAGGCGCGGCTCGCGGATGCGTTGCGTCTCGAAGGGATATCACTGAAGCAGGTGGCCGCTCTACTGACGCGGGCCGACGGCTACCTCGGCAATGATTCGGGTATCAGCCACCTTGCGGGAGCGGTCGGCACACGCGGCGTGGTTGTATTCGGCCCTTCCGATCCCGACATCTGGCGTCCGCTGGGGCAGACGCTCGAGATCTTGCACCGGCGCGAGCCGTGTCCGAAGTGCGGCGACGTACTTTGCCTGCACCGCTTAACGCCGGCGGAAGTCGCGCGGCGCATCGCCCGCGTCGCCGCTACAGCGTCTTCAGATATTCGATGACCGCGCGGCGTTCGGCGTCGCTCAGGTGGTCGCCGAACGGATGGCCACTGTTCGATTGGCTGAAGTAGGTCGTGTCGTAGATGTACTTGCGCTCGGCCTCGGGCGCGTTGGCCCAGGAATACGGTACTTCCACCCACGGCCAGCCGAGCGCTTCCTCGTCGAAGTTGGTGGTGTCGTAGTCGACCCGGCGCCAGTAGGTCGGGCGGGCAGCGCTGTTCAATACCAACTCGACGGTCGGCACCGAGCCGTTGTGCAGGAACGGCGCCGTCGCCCAGATGCCGTCGAGCGGCGGCGGCATGTAGCCGGGGAACGGGTCGTTCGGCACCATCCGGGTGACGCTGCCGTAGAACGACTCGTTGTACCACTCGACGAGCTGGGGCGCGTGCACGACCCCGGCCTCGGCGATGACCGGGTCGGTGCCGATGACGTCGAGCGGGATCAGCAGGTTGGGGTACCAGTGGTCGGCCTCGTCCTCGCCATAGGTGCCGTGGCAGCCGGCGCAGTTCACGATGAATAGGTCTTCGCCCGTCGCCGCGAGATCGGCGTCGATCGGGCGGGTGTAATCGGGTGCGCGCAGCGACGAGATGAATGCCTGGATGTCGATAAAAGCCTCGTCGACCTCCATCGCGCGCTCGACGTCGTCGACGCAGACCGACGTCGCATACGCCATCGAGCCGCGGTGATCGCCGCGCGCCATGCCATTGTAGAAGAGCGCGTTCTTCTTGTGCGCCCGCCACCACGGCGGCGGGTCGGAGGTGATGCGCACCTCCTCGGTGTCCATCTCGTTGCCGTCGTGGTCGTAGATCGTCAGTGGCGTGTACGGTTCGTCGCTCCATTCGAGCGTGTCGCGGTCGTGGTGCACCATCAGGATCACGGCGAACATCTCGGCGGGGTTCATGCCGATGGTGCGCATGGAGGTGAGCGGTCCGAGGACGCTGCCGCGCGCGAAGGTCTTGCGCAGCTGGGCCTTCTCCAACTCGTCGAGGCCGAGGATGTTGAGTACCTGGTCGGTGAGCGGGATGCCGCCGGTGTTGCCGCCGCCGGCGCCGCCGGTGAAGTCGGCGGCGGGGTTGCCGAGGCCGACGACGAGTTCGCCGTCGAAGATGCCGCCGTGGCAGAGCAGGCAGTTGGCGTTGATCACCTCGGCGCCTTCGGGGGATTCGAAGACGTTGAGGAAGTACGGCATGGTCGCGTTCTTGTCGTTGCGATCGGCGATCCGCGGCGCGTCGCGCGAACCGCCGAAGCCCGAAGCGATCAGTGCTTCGAACTGCGGATTGCCCCAGAGCTTGGCGGGAATGCCGCAGGTCATGAAGTCGCCGTTGAGGAGCTCATCGCGGCCGCGCAAGGCGTCGCCGATCACCTGCGGCTCGGCGGGTAGCACCGCGCCCGAGGTCCACGGACCTTCCGCCGGAATCTGCACCGACTCGGCCCCGCTACCGCCGCCGTCACCGCCGCAAGCGGCGATGGTCAGCCCGAGGACGAGCCCCCCCACAACGACAAATCGAGTCGACATCATTGTTCCCCTCTCCGAGTTCGAATCCGAGGTGGTAGCACGGATCGAAACGAAGCGACCAGCGAAAAGCTCCGCGAGTCAGCGGGCGCGGGAGTCCCGTGGTCGCGGCATTCACGGTGAGAACATTGCGACGAGGAGCGCTTGGACCGTCGCGGCGGTGCGACGATCGAGCCGCCCGAGCCGGCGGACCAGGCGGGCGCGATCCACGGTGCGCAGTTGGTCGCGCACGACTTGGCCGTCTTTCCCCTGGAAGCGACAGGCGATCCGAGTCGGGTAGGGCCGTCCACGCGTCGTCATCGGAGCACGTTCCCAGGGCGATGCCCTGGGCTGGCGTGGGACCTCTGTGGGACCTCTGGGGACGTAGCGACAATTCGGACATTTCGTCCGGACCCGCCCGAGACGCCAAGCATAGCGCGTGAATTGTCACAATTGTCCCTACGAGGCCGTGAAAAATTCCCATCATCGCTGGAGGTATGCTACGACACCGTGAGCGGACACGGTGGAGGTTGAGGAACGGCGGCGGACCTATTCGGCGAGGAGAGGGCGGAGCACGAGGCGCGGGTGCGGAGGCAATCGAAGCCCGAAGGCAAACCGCGTTTCAGGGCAGCCAATCGACAGCAGATTCAATTGACGGGGGATTTGGGGACGTAGAGACAATGACACCGCACTCCTTGCCCGGGAATATGCGGTTGGCGCGCGCGATGGCCTGCATCAGATTGTGGGCTTTCATCGGCTTGTCGATGTAGAGCGTGGCGAGGCACTCGACATCGAATCCAGTGAGCCACATCGCACAGACGATCGCGATGCGGAACGGGTGCTGCGGGTCTTTGAAAGCGTCCTCCATCGGAACGCGCCTGCCGTCCGGGGCCGGGAAGCCCGTCTTCATCACGGTGCGGTGCGGGATGATCTCGAAGTCCCACTTCCGGAAGTCACGAACCTCGTTCTGGGCCTCGCTGATGATGATCTCGATGCCCGTGCTCGCCATCCATTCCGCCTGGTCGCGCAGGTCATCGAGTTCGGCGATCCGTCGCTCCCGCAGTCCGGGTCGGTGGAGGCCTCCTGCTCGATCTCTCTCTCGGCGATGCTCGCGCGGACGTCGGTGAGCTTGGCATCCCAGCGTGGTTCGATGCGCTGGAACATCCGCGCGCAGGTGATCTTGTCAATGCACACCAGCATCGACTTGCCCGTCTGCCAGCGCATCGAGCAGTGCTCGACGAAGTCGTCCGCCAGCATGTCGAGCCGCTCATCGGCGGTAATCACCTCGTCGTCCTTGCCGAGCAGCCGCTCCAGGTGCGACTGCCGATCCGGATCGAGTTCGGCCTTCTCGACCGCATCGGCGATGCGATCATTGAGATCGAGCCGGGCGAGGCCCAGCTTCTCGCCGCGGTTCTCGTAGATGAGCTTGACCGTGGACTGGTCCTCTTCGGAGCGCTTGAAGTCGTAGCGCGAGACGTAGCGGCCGAAGATCCGTTTGGTTAGTTCGTCGTGCTTGAACAGCGGCGTGCCGGTAAAGCCGATGAACGACGCATTCGGCAGGGCGAGCCGCATATTGCGGGCGAACCTGCCCGCTTGCGTGCGGTGGGCTTCGTCCGAGACGACGATGATGTCGTCGCGCGTGGTGTACGGCTCACTCACCGGCCGATTGAACTTGTGGATCAAGCTGAAGACGAAGCGGTGATTGCCCCGCAGAAGCGCCTGCAGTTGCCTGCCCGAGCCGGCCCGTGGCGTCTTCTCGTCCGTCACGCCGCAGCCGATGAACGTGCGCCAGATCTGATCGTCCAGATCCTCGCGATCGGTCGTCAGCAGGAAGGTGAAGTTGCCGGGAACGACGCGGCGTACCTTTTCGGCGAAGAAGACCATCGAGTACGACTTGCCGCTGCCCTGCGTGTGCCAGAACGCGCCCAGGCGCCCCAGGTCGTCGTGCGCCCGTTTCACGATGGGAAGCTGGGTGGCTCCGGCGGCGTCGCCTGCGGGCTGGCGGCGGGCATAGGCGGCCTTCCTCGGCGGGTCGGCCGCCAGCGGTTGCTCGGGTTGTGCCACTGCATAGCCAATCAGCCTCTGGTCGGGAGGAAAGCGCTTCTTCAATGCTTCCTGCCGCACGACGGACGCCACCGCCCTGTTGACGCCGAGCACCTGGTGATTCCTGGCGACGATCTTGCGGGTTCCGCCGGCCCGGCTGTCGTCGAAGAGGATGAAGTTCTCGACCAGGTCGAGCAGACAGTCCTTGGCCAGCATGCCGTCGAGGAGTACCTGGGCGTCGAGACGCGCTTTGTCCTGCTCGTCGTTCCGCTTCCACGCGACGAAGTGGTCCCACTTGCTGGTGATCGAGCCGTAGCGGGCCTGGTCGCCGTTGCTCACGACCAGAAAGGCTTTGTGGTGGAAGGCGTGGGTGACGCTGGGCTCGGACAGGTAGTCGGTCAGGTTGTGGTCGAAGCCGGCGCGGATGTTGCGCTAGACCGCTTTCAGCTCGGCGGAAATGGGGGACGTAGAGACAATTCGGACAATTCGCAGCGGCTCGGCTGTATTTAGCTTTCTCGACATAGCTGCTGCCACGGATGTCTCTCGCATTTCAGAACTTCCGTCCGACTGGAGCCAGTTCGTCAATCTCGCGATGGCCGACGCCGAGATCGAAGCGTGCCGCGAAACGGCAAGGCGGGGGCGGCCATGTGGGAGCGAATCCTGGACGAAACCCATCGCCGAAAAGCTGGGACTACAAGCGACGCTTCGGCCCCGGGGTCGCCTGGGTCGCAACAATCGCGCCGAATCCTGAAGCCGCTCCGACGATCTTCGCGTCGTTCGCGAACTCACGCGCCGAAATTGGACTTATCCCCTTTTCCAACTCCGTGCGGCGACGTGGGAGAGCCGTTGGTAGGGAAGTACGAATTGTCCGAATTGTCTCTACGTCCCCCTTTCCTTGTTCGACGCCGCGAGGGTCTCGGCGAGATTGTCGATGCGCCATTCGAGCGCAGTGAGAAACCGGTCGCGGTCGATTCCGTCGACGCCGGGTGCCGGCCCGGCGTCGGCGAGCGCGCGACGGGCTACATGCAAGTTGGGAAGCGCGGCGGCGCGCTGGCATAGGGTGCGCGCCGGTTCGGGGGGCCAACCCGGGGCCACATGGATCCCGTTAGCGGAGAATCGCCCGAGCCCCATGT
>Ga0163153_10002224_pt1 | contig 28860 bp, 34 predicted proteins | sample OliLakLV19MP6IB1_FD_148629 | JGI IMG/M metagenome (GOLD analysis project Ga0163153, IMG submission 148629) | Freshwater microbial mat bacterial communities from Lake Vanda, McMurdo Dry Valleys, Antarctica - Oligotrophic Lake LV.19.MP6.IB-1 | ecosystem: Environmental > Aquatic > Freshwater >...
CCCGCTGCCATCATGGCCGGGTCGAAGCCGGCGGGCGCGAGCCCGGCGTAGTTCCACTTCACGCTACCGTCGACGATGCCGGTCGTGGTGCCCGTCGGCCCGCCCGACGAGCCCGACACACCGTTGATCGTCGCCACGTACAGGTTCGCGCCGTTCACGACCTGACGACCGGACATGTACGGGGTCTTCGGGGCCCACGGCGCGCCGTCGACGCCGGTCTGCAGGCCCCCTTCGACAAGGGCACTCTCTGCGGTCGAGATCCACGACGTGAAGGCGGTGACGAGGGTATCCGCCTTCTCTTTCCACTGCGCGACGGGCGCATCCTCACTGACAATACCGTCGGGGTAGCTGTCCACGTCGTCGAGAAGCGCGTTGAACTTCACGACGAGCGCGTCACCGGGATTCGCGACATCCGTGCGCTGCGCGGTGTCGAGCTGCGTCACGAGGTCGTACGCCTGCGCGGAGAGCTCGGTCGCTTTCGCAATCGCCTCCGTCACCATGCGGCGCATGTTGATGTCCTGAGCGACGTTACTAAGCGTTCGAATGTCGCCGGCGGTGTATCCCAGAACCTCGTCCAGCACCTGACCGAGGATCGTCGAATCTTTCACCGCGGCGGCCTTCTTCGCGGCCTTCTTGGCGGTCTTGTTCCCGACCGCCTTGACCTTCTTGCCGAGCGCCGACGCGGACAGCGCGCGCTTCTTGTTGTTCTTCTTGCTCGCGAGCTTGGTACCAGCTGCGACCAGACGCTGCGCCGAGCTGGCGACCGCTGCGTACGCTTCTGCGTTCTTCGCGACCTTCGCCGCGTCGACGTTCATCGTCTTCTTGGGGGTCGGCGGAAGGACCGTGCTGATAACGCGAACCGGGACGGGCGTCACCGCGCGGCGCGTGGGCTGCGCGGCCGGGCCGGGCATCTCCATGGGCGTGATCGCCGGCATGGCCGCGACCATCTGGGCCGACAGCGTGCTCATGGTCGGCGTGGTGTTGGCGGCCTCCCTCGTCGTGTACGAGACGGTCTTCGGCGCAACGGCCGCTTCCCTCGTCGTGGACGAGACGGCCAACGGCGCCGGCGCGCGCGACGTGGACGTGACCGGCGTCGCAATCGTCTTTTTCTTCTTCGTGACGACTGTGGGCTCAGGCGCGGGCCGGCGCAGCATGACCGCGCCGAGGATGTCCGTGCCGTCGAGGTAGTTACTCACCGAAGCCCCCGTTTGCGAACTCTTCGGCCAGCTTGCTGAGGTCGTCGCTGTTGTCGCTAGACGACGGCATGCCAGCGGGGGCGAGCGGACCCACTCGGAACGGGCTCGAGTTCACGCGCCTGTCGTGCTTGGCGCCGAATGCCGACGCGATCGGCTGACCGCGCTTGATCGCCGCTGCGGCCATCTCCGCGCGCTCGAGGTTGTACTTGATCTGCTGGTCGCGATCTTCCTTGCGCGCGGGACCGCCCATGCCGAGGAGCATCGACGGATCCTCGAGCGTGTTGTCCGGCCAGCGCACGATCACGTGATAGGTCACGCCGCCATCTGCGCGCTTGCGCCAGGTGATGAACGGTGAGGCGGCGATGCCCTGCTGACGGAGCTCGGCAGCGCGCCATGCTCCGAGATTGTCGCAGTTGGCGACCAGCGTGCCGTCGGCGAGGAAGAAGTTGTGATTCCCTTCGACCTCGATGCACGCCACGTGAGCCTTACCGAACGGCGCTGCGTTTCGCACTGTGCCGTACGTGAGACCAGGCAGCTCGTCACCGACGAGTGCAACACGCGCGTTCAGCTTCGACGCGTTCTTGTTGTACTCGTGCACGCGCCACAGAGGAGAGTCGCCTTCGCCGCCATGATCTTCATACCTGTACGTGTACGTCGGGCGGCCCGTGATCAGCAGACCGAGTCGAATCTGCTCCATGAGCTGATCAGACGATGTCGCGTAGATTGCGTCGATGTTCGGACGCTTGTACGCCCCGTTCGCAGGACGCCGCGCATCACCGTCCCCATGCCCCTCGAGCATGCGGGAGACCGTCGCCTCATCGGCGGACAGCATTTCCTGCGGGAACCTCTTGTCGAAAGAGTCGAGCCCCTGCTCGCGCAGGCCGGCGATCACTGCGCTCTTCGGTCCGCCATGCAGCCGGTACTCGGCGCCGCTGCCTGGCGTCTTACCATGACCAGACACGTACCTCGACGAAACACCGAGTTCCGCCAGCGACTCCTCGATCTTCATGCGGACGGGCATCTTGTGCTGCCCAATCGTCGTGTGGCTACCCGAACGGCAACCTTCGGCCGCGTAGATGCCGGCGATGTATGCTTCCGCTGGTGACTTGCTCACCGCGTTGAGCGCTGGGATCTTCGTCGCCTGGATGATGCGCGAGCGCGCCTTTCGACGGGATAGCGACATACCCGTCGCCTCGACGTACTCGCCCATCGATCGCGTGCCGAGACGACGACTGTTTTCGCCGCTGCCGTCCAGCGTCCAGAACTTGTGATCGTCCGTGGAGACGAGATCAGTCCCGTTCGAAAGACGCGCCTTCGAGACCGCCTTCACTCCCTTGTCGATGAAGCCGACGATCTCCTTGAACTCGTACTCGCACTTCGAGAAGTTGTACGAGAGCGCTTCGTACGCGCTGTACAAGTGGCGAAGGTGTCCGAGCTCGACCAGCTCGTACTGCCCGGTCGACTTCGATCGGACAATGATCTTCTGCGTCAAGGGGAAGCAGTCCCCCTTACCATTTTCGATGATGCGGCCGATGTCGCGAAACCGCTCGCCGCCGATCACGGCCTGCGCGGTGTCGAGCGCCATCTCGACCTGCGGGGTGAGCCTGTCGCCGATCGCTTCGCGAAGGACTTGGACCTCGGGGCACATGCCGTTGAACTGCGCGGGGACCTCGTACACGACGCCGCTGCGGTAGAGGAGCGGCGTGCGGGGATGGTCGACTAGGTACTGTTGATCGCGAGCGCAGAGAGCCTGCAGGAGCCACGTGAGGTCGACACGCGCTTTCGCGGTGTCGGAGCCGTGCTCGAAGAGGCTGAGGTCGAACAAAACGTAGCGTAATGCCATGGGTTTAGCCCCGTTTGAGCCCGTACTGGTCTTCAGCCCTGGAAGAAAAACGAAGGCCGGCGCATCTCTACGCCGGCCTTCGCGACATACAATTTGGTCCCTTTATTCCGCTCGTTTTGAACCTAAAAATGCTTCAAAAACAATGTGGAAACTCGGTCCCTTTTCCGCTCTGGCGTTATCGGCCAAATAGCCGATATTGTCTAGAGAACGGCCTTACCGAACACGGTGCAATCGAAGGTGCAGGCGCTGATGAAGGAGATCGTCAGCGAGATGGAAAGAGCCTTCTCGCACGTGTCCCACTTCACGCCATTGCCCAGCGAGTTGTTCGCGAAGAACGCCGTGAGGGTCGCGCCGGCATTGGCCGGACGCTGCGACTTCTGACCGACGAAGATCGCGGCAACACGAGTGCCGAGACCGGGCGTCGCGGACGAGTCGGTCGCCATGACCTTCTCACCACGGAAGAGGCACTGCGGAGCCACGATGAGCGTGGTCGAGGTGCCAGCGGCGCCGGAGACGGGCCCAAAGTCGATCTGCCAGTCGCGAGCCTTGCTGAGGGGGGTCTTGTGGAGCATGGGGCGCGAGGCCGCGGCCCGGCGCTCGACGGCCTGCTTGAAGGCCGGCGACTTCTGCATCATCTCGCCGAGCACATCGTAGCCGGCGTCGCCGATGACGTTTCCGCCACGGCTCTGCTCGCCCACGATTTCAGTCCAGCCGTCATCGCCAATAACCAGTTCGTTCGCCATTGTGAGTCTCCTTTGAATTACCTTTACCGTCGAGCAGCTGCTCGGTTCGGCGTTACGCCCTTGCGGACGCCTGCTGCCCTCGACTTGCTACCGGCGAGACTCACCCCACCGTGAAACCATCGAGGTACTTCGGCCCTGACCGCGAACACGTTCACATCAGAGCTTGGGGAGGCCGCCGGCTTTCACACCGGCGGCCCCTACGAACGAACTACCGAGCCTGCGAGAACCGAGCGATCTGGTCGGGGCTGAGGTACGCGCCGCCGACCGCCTCGGGAATCGCGCCAACAACTTCGCGCATGCCGGGGAACGCGCCAGGAGCCTTGGCGCCAGCGTCGAGAACGTAGACCTTGCGACCCGACTTCTTGGCGCCGAGGGACGCGCCGAGAGAGTTGAGGTACGACTGCAGACCCGCGTCACCGATCGCGTTGAGGTGAGGCGCGAGGCTGGAGCGGCCCGTCGAGGTGGCCTCGAGAATGGCCGCGCCCGCAACTGCGAGCCCGCCGGCGAGGAGCTCGAACGGGACACCACGGAAGGCTGCCTTCTCCCGGTAGTAGCCCTTGATGAAGCCGAATCCGTAGGAAGCGCCGTAGCGCTCGACCTTGTCGACGGCGTACCCGACGACGCCCTTGCGGTCGCCGACGTGCGGGAGGTTGTTCTTAACCTTCGTGAGGATGTTGGCCATGGTCGATGACTCTCCGTTGGGGCCCGACGAGGTCTCGACATCGACCGGGCAGCTAGTTTTGCCTGCAAAATCAAACTACACGTCGTGAAAAATCCTTACAATACAAATACTTGTCTTTTTTCCGCTCACTGTGGTAGAAAGCCTCGGCGACGAGGGGTAGTCTTGTAGGTATGAAAGCTGTAGCCGAGGTTGCAGTTCTATCGGTCCAAATTCCTGCCGCGCTTCGTAATCGCGCTAAAGCGATCACTAGCCGCACCCGCATTTGCATTGCTCAAATGATTCGCGACGGACTCGAATGGCGAGTCGAGTCGATAGAAACGAAACTCCGCCGAGAGCAAGCAGAGCGTGAAGCCGACGCCGAAAAAGCAGCGCTCGCGCGAAATCCTCGACGGCAGCGACCGTTCGTTTCTCTCGGTGCGCCGATCACAGCACCGACTCCGTTCGCCAACGCCGACCTACCTCTCACCACGCAGGCCCGACTCGGTGAGATGAACGGCGCGCTCAACTCCGTCGAGAAGATCTACTCCGAGCACGCAAGGGGGATCGTCGAGAACCCGGCGACGGAGATGAAGGAGCGCGCGCTCGCGTGCGTCGCGGCGATCAAGCGCGAGAAGCCGCTCACGTGCCCCGACGACGCGACGATCATCGCCACGCTCGAGGGCTACATGCTCGACTACCGCGCGGAGTACGAGGCGAAGCTCGTCTCCTCGACCCCCGCGCCTCCGACGAGCGCTACCGACGCGCTACTCGGCGCGATTCTCGACGTGGGGAAACTAAAAACCATCACCCGCCTCGACTGAGTGTTACCGTTCGCGCCGTGGATGACGAGCGCAAGCGCGCGATAGAGCGCGTCAACAAGCTTCTGCGCCTCGCCGCACCGTCGAGCGGTACCACCGAGGCTGAGCGCACGAACGCCGCGCTGCAGGCGGCGAAGATCTTCTCCGAGAACAACCTCACCGCTATCTACGAAGAGCCGAAGAGGAAGCGCCGGCCTCAGCCGCACGCGAGCCGCGAGTATCATCCGCGCAGCGTGTACCGCAACCCCGTCACGTACGCTCCGAAAGTGTACGCGCAGCACGGCGCGAACTGGACCGCCGTCGAGCTCGACGTGGACTGCCCGTGCGTGGTCTGCGGCAACACGCTCTACGCAGGCGAGGCCGCGTTCTACAGCCAAAATCACGGCTATCGTTGTTTCGACATCACGTGCAGTACATAGGAGAATAGATGAGAGATAAAGCACGTCACTACATCGAGCTCATGGGGCTCGACAAGATGACAAAGTCTGTCGCAGCTGCGTACGTGACCTCGATGTACAACATGTTCGGCGGAGATGACATGCCCACCGAGGCCAAGGCCGCGCTTGGCACCGTCGAGAACGCGTTCCACGAGAGCGAGCCCGCGCTCCTCGAGCGCTTCGTCGATGTGTACGCCTCCGTGTTCACCGAAGCGGACCTCGACGGCCTCATCGCCTTCCACGAGAGCCCGATCGGACGTCGCGTCTCCGAGCTTGGTCCCGTCGCGCAGCAGAAGGTCATGGAGGAAGCGGACCTGTGGCAGGCGAAGGTCATCAAAGAGACTTCGCCGCGCGTCGTCGAGCTGATGAACGATCAACAATCGCAGCCAGAGCCGCAACCACAGCCGTAACCGTCACCGTAACAGCGACGGTGGAAGCGTATTAGCTTGCGCGGTCGTATCTCATGCGCTTATCGTTACTTCCTACACGGTACTCATTCACCGGAGGAACTCACGATGGCAACCCGCCGCAGGAAGAAGAACGGCCGCTACGCTCCCAAGGGCGGTAAGAAGAGGGAGAAGCGCCGCAGCCCGAAGCGCCGCGCCGCCGCCTCGCGCATGAAGCGCGACAAGAACGGCCGCTTCAAGAAGAGGCGCACTGACAAGTCGAAGAAGCGCCGCAGCTCGAAGCGTCGCCGGGGATACATCGGATCCGCGTTGCACAAGTACAACCTCGCGCGCAAGCGGGCGTCCAAGGGCGGCGAGAAGCGCACTGACAAGTCGAAGAAGCGCACTGACGAGTCGAAGAAGCGTCGGCACATCAACCGCATCAATCGCCAACACAACGGGCTGCGCGTGAATCGTCACATGCGCAAGCGCGCCGCGCATCTCTTCCGCAAGGGCGGTTCGGGGCGGGGCCTCAGTCACGCGCAGCGTGGCGCAGCTCTCAGCGAACGCAACGCTCGCGCCACGGCCGCGTCATCGCACCAGATGACCTACCTGCAGCAGCTCCGCGCACGTCGCCCTGAGCTCCAGGCGAATCGCGTCGCCGCCAATATGGGCAGCGCGAACAAGTACCCCTCGTACAAGTAGCTTCCGGGCCAGCGCCCAAAAGCAAAGGAGACTCACATGGCCCGTCGCCGTAAGAAGGCCGCTTCGTCTAAGAAGCGCCGCGGCACCAAGAAGCAGAAGTCCGTTTCGAAGAAGCGCCGCAGCTCGAAGCGTCGCCGGGGATACATCGGATCCGCGTTGCACAAGTACAACCTCGCGCGCAAGCGGGCGTCCAAGGGCGGCGAGAAGCGCCGCGGCACCAAGAAGCGGGCGTCCAAGGGCGGCGAGAAGCGCCGCAGCTCGAAGCGTCGCCGGGGATACATCGGATCCGCGTTGCACAAGTACAACCTCGCGCGCAAGGCGCGTCGGTAGCAAGACTCGCGCGGACTCACACGCGCGAGTCGTCGAAGGGCCGCTTCTCGCAAGGGGAGCGGCCTTTTCTTTTTGAAGGAGATCGTAAATGTCCCGCAGACTGGAACGATCCACGCGCTACGGATGGATCTCGCACCTCACCTACAAGGCCGAGCCGGGCGAGATCGCTGACGGCATCGGTAGCATGGTCGACCTCGCCAAGGAGCTCTACAACGCGAAGGTCACCTACCACTACGACCCCTCGGGCTCGAAGTTCACGTTCGGCTCCGGCACGGATGCAAGGGCCGTCTCCCAGCTGCTGAAGGAGTACGCGCGCGACCCCGACACCGCGAGCGACTTCCCCGAAGAGGCGGCGCTGTGCGTGGCGTTCGCCCGCAAGCTCGACCAGCACTTCAACTAGGAGAATAGGTAAGGAGAACACCATGGCCCGTCGTCGAATCCGCTCGAAGTCCCGCCGCATCTCCCCGAGGAAGCGCAAGCAGCGCTACTCGAGCCGCCGCAGGCGCGCGTGCAAGACCGTCTGCACGGTCTGCGGCAACAAGTTCGCCAAGGGCGAGATCACCGCCGCGAAGTACGTGCAGCACATCCGCAAGCACCACACGGCGAAGGTGTACTGCTGAGATCAAGAAGCCGGCCTGAAGGCCGGGGTTTCAGACCCAGGAGGATTCCGATGAAGACCCGACGCGGCACCCGCACCTACGCGACCAAGTGCACCATCTCGCACCCGACGGTGAAGGCGTTCATCCGCGAGCATCTGGCGCAGTCGAAATCAGTGCGGTCCGTCCCCGACATCGAGTTCATCGGCATCCAGGACGACGGGGACGGTGGCGAGCTCCTGCTCTACATCTGCCCGGTGTGCGGGACCACGCTCAGCATCTAAGGAGAACCCATGGAACCGTACCTCGGCCAAATCTGCATGTTCGGTTTCGACTTCGTCCCCGCCGGCTGGGCGCGCTGCGACGGCATCACGACCTTCGCGCTGCCTAACCTCCCCGCTCCGACGGAGGGCGCGCACCCGAAGACGTTCAACGCCATCAACGGGATCTTCCCGCAGCGGAGCGGCTTTGCCTCAGAGTCGCCGCCCTGCGCGCCGGCGTTCGGCGACGACGACTAGAGATCGACGAGCAGTGGGACTGCCCTCTCTGCAAGAGCGTAAAACTTCGCGTTAACTTCAAGGCCGATGCTGTCGAGCCCGCAGGCCGTTGCCGCAGCGATCGTCGAGCCCGATCCCATGAACGGGTCGAGGATCGTCCCCTCACCAAGAGGGAGCGAGGCACGCACGATTTGGCGCATGAAAGCCTGTGGCTTGAGTGACGGGTGAGGGGCGATTTCACGCTCGCGACCGCGCGCTACACCGGATGCGATCAGATCCTTAAATGGTTCATCGTCGGAGATCCGGCGCAGTCCGCCCGTCTTCCATTTCAGCAAGTTGTCCGACACTTTACCATCGCACGGTTTGCGAAATAGCCCCCACGGCTCCCAGCACGAGCGAGGCATCACGCTCACATCGTTAAATTCTTTCTCGGCATTCTTCGGCCGATCGCCGCCGCGAAGGGTCTGCACGGTGCGGATGATCTCGCCTCGTTTCTCAAACCCGACAACAACGAACGGGTCGAAGGCGAGATAGGAAACGAGGGGATTACCAGCGATGAAAACGTGACCACCTGGGACAAGAACACGCAGCAATTTTTCTGCAAGCGCCTGAAAGAACTGCCTCATATTTACTCGGTCGGCATCGGTAAGGACCGTAAAGCGCGGCAGAGGGGCGCGCTGGTTGCCGTCGAACGATGGAGGGATGCGCCAAACACCGCCGCGACCCGCATCGAGTTTCGCCAGTTCCGTCGCCGAGTATTCGATCATCCCGTAGGGCGGATCTGTCACGACGGCATGGATCGAGTCTGCCTCGCGCTTGGCAAGCCAGTCGAGAGCGTCGATGTGCTGCAACTTGTAACGCCCACGGGGCGCGGACGACGCGAACAGGTCGAGCGTGTCTTTTTTCGAGCTAGCCATAGCGACTGGTTCCCTTCTATCACGCGCCTGTAATTACATTGACCAGCGGAGGGCAGACGGGTAGCCTCACCACCAACGACCACTCCACCAGGAAAGTGAAGATCGCTAGTGATTCTCGGTGGCTACAACCCCGAGGTCACGAAACTGGAGCGCCGGCCATGCCGGCGTTTCTTTTTTAACCCTGCCGCGCACCCTCCTACTCATAGAGGCAGAGGGCGTTTCTAGGGCAAAGCCCAGCGGAGCTAGACCAGCTCCAGCTTCGACCTTCTACGGATCGCCACGATCCCCGTCTCGGTCATCTTGAAGTACTCGCGCACGCCGCTCGCGCCGTGGCGGTTCTTGCCGCTCTCGAGCTTGATGCGCCCCTTCGTCTCTTCGTAGACCTCGCCCTCCTCGTCCACTTCGACCGCGGGGTCTAATTCCAGAATAGTATCAAAGAGATGCTCCAGTGCGCGCGGGCCGGAAAGCTCGCCATCCTTGTTGATGTGGGTGATGGCCACGAGCGCGATCTCCTCGTGCTTGCACCAGGCGGACAGGTAGTTGGCTACCGCCTTGATCTGCGCTGACGTGCCCTCAGTCGAGTCACACTCATCTACCGCCGCCGTGTTGATCGAGTCGACGCACACGAGCTTCGCCTTCATCTCCTCGGCGCGCTCGGTGATCTTGTACATGTCACCGTTGTTGCCCATGACCTCGACCCACGGGCTCAGCGCGCCGATGCGCTTGGCGAGGTCAGCGATGTCGTTGCGGCTCTGCTCACCGGACGTGTAGAGGACGGGCCGCTTCTCCGTCGCGAACGCGCTGGCGACCGTGAGCATCAACGTGGTTTTGCCGGTGCCTGGCGGACCCGACATGATGTACGGGGCACCGGGCACGATCCCGCCGCCAACCACCTTGTCGAACGCCGCAAGGCCCGTCTCGATGTACTTCTTCGAGACGTGCTCGGTCAGGTGCGCGAGCGAGATCTTGGACTTCTCGTCCGTGTCGCGGGCCTTGGTCACGATGGAGTGGTACCCGCCGCAGCCGGGGCAACGCCTGGTCCACTTTTCAGCGGACTCGTAGTCGCACGCGCCTTTGAGGTAACCCCTGCATCGGTAGATGATCGCCATGCGGGGCAGACTACGCTGGAAAGGGTTACAGGTTCAACGTTAGTACGCCCAGCGGGGTAGTTCCTTCACGCCCGGAGGCACGAGCCCCTTGCCCGACTTGAAGATGCCCAGCTGAGCCTTGCGCTCGGCGAAGTCCTTCTTGCGCTTGCGCTCCATCCACCAGTGGCCGGTCACGACCCCAGCGCCCACGAGGGCCGCCCCGAGGATCGCGTGCTCGACACCGAGATCGAAGCCGGCCACGGCGAGGCGCTTGTCCACCAGACGCTGCTTGTCCACCGGCCTCTTCTCGCTCATCTCGTCGAAGTCCTCGCCGAAGTCGACAGGCGTACGATCTTCGGGATCTGCAGCAATGAAGTGCTGGCGTGCGGCCTGCTTCGCACCGTGCGCGCGGATCGCGAGTACCTCCGCCCTGTCTTCAGGAGTCAGGTGATCCAGCGTGTCTGTCAACCTGATGACGTCGCTCATGAACGGAGAGTACAGCCGAGCCGGGCGCTACCCAAAGCAAAAGGGATCGCCGCGCGCTCGCGCGAGAAGTCAAGTACCTTTGTGCAGAAAACGCCCATGTCAATCACTCAAAGGGGCGTAGTAAGGTGTGTAGTAACATCAACTGAATGAACTCTGTGGATAACTCAAGGTGTGTAGTAAGGTGTGTAGTAAGGCAACATATTTTCGGTTTACTACACACCTACTACACACCCATTTATTTTATTGGTAAGGAAGTAACCAAAACTGTGAACAGAAGTACACACTGTGTACAACTGACCCCACCTCCGAATTGATCGTACCAGTTGGAGATCCTAGTACAACTGACCCCAGCAAAAACTCGGTTTTGGAATTTTTAAAAAGTAATATTTCTAAAATCGAGTTTTTGAAAAAATTAACCCGATTTCCAACTTTTTGGATCGTGAACTCCAGTTTACAAGGTGTGTAGTAGCTCCAAGGTATGTAGTTAGATATATATATATAATCATTGAATATAAATGGGGTACTACACACTAAACATACATACATACCTTGTTTTTTAGCGTAGGTAGAAAATCGCCTAAGGTTTAAAAAACAGAGGGGTGTAGTAAAGGGGCGTAGTAATCCCCTAACTCGGTGTATTGTTTTGGTTTTTGGAGTTTTTGCTAACTACGCCCCACTACGCCCCACTACATACCTGTGTAGTTGGCATCTGTTTTGCCTACCGTAGTAGGGCTGCCTGGGGTTGTTGGCAGCTATATAGATGAACTTGTTGCGGACGCGAACCGTATACCTGGCTCACCTGCTTCGTCAATCACGTTTTTATCCTCTGTGGATAAGTCATTTTGCCCCCGTCGCTGAGGTTCGAATTTTTTGTTTTAGTGAGGCAAAAATGTTGACGGGCTGACTGCAGGTGAAGTATTAGCTCTTCCACCCCGAGATCGGCTGTCGCCGAAGCGATCTCTAAGTGAATCAACGCTTTTGGAAGGGTGCGACTCCTCGGTTCGCTCGAGGGTCGCCGTCGGAATCGGGAGGACGGGCGTCTTCGCACCCTTCCAACCTCTTCCCGCGGCGTCCGGCGGCGGCCTTCGGTCGTTCCGAGGAGATGCGTTTGTCCAATGACCAACAGATAACCGTGGCATTTTACGCGGACGAGGTGCGGCCCACTGCGGCCACCGTCGCGATGACCTGGATGGAACTGGTCGAAACCCTTACAGAGGACCGCCCCTCTCTTTGCACCCTTAGCAACTGCATCGGCAAGAAGTGCCCCCACAAGAGCTGTTCGGACGGCGAGGAGCAGCTCGGGGCCTGGTCCCCGGTGGAGCTCGCGACCCCCTACCGCCTCAACGAGAACGTGAAGGCCCTCCACGCTCTCGTACTCGATGGAGATGGCCTGACGGGGTCTCAGCTCGAAACCCTGCAGCAGAGCCTCTGCGGCGGCGCCTACGTCGTCCACACCACGCACCGGCATCGTCCCGACAACGGCGCCTTCTTCGTCCGTGCGATCGTGCAGCTCTCCCGTCCGGTCCCTGCCACGGAGTGGAAGACCTTCTATCATCGAGCGATTTCACTCCTCGGCCTCGACGGGATCTGCGACCCGACCTGTAAAGATTTATCCCGGCTGTACTTTCTGCCGACACACCCCTCGGACGTGGAGTTCCTCTCCGAGGTTGGGCAGGGCGAGCCCCTCGACGTCGACAAGATCCTGAGCCGATCGCCTTCAACCGAGACAGAACAACAACTTAGCTCTACTTCGGCGATCGCGGCCGATCACTCCGACTTCGAGGTGGCCGAGGATGCCGTCGCCGTCGAGTTCACCGACCTCGGCGCGTTGACCGGGATGCTGAAGGTGTACCTGCGCCAGCGCGCGCACGGCAACGAGATCGACAAGGAGAAGTCCGCGCTCGTGCAGAGGCTTCTCGCGGGCAAGCCGCTCGCGGCTCCGGGCGGGAACGCGGAGCCCTCGATCCTCGAGATCCCTGCCGAGCTTCCGCGCGGGCGCGGTCACGCGATCATGCGGACCGCCGCGATCTGCACCGGGTACCTCCCCTCGAGCACGCCCGACGAGGCGTACCTCGCGATCTTCGCGCGCAGCCTCGACGCGATGTGCTTTGGACGCATAACGGACCGTCCCGAGATGGAAGAACACCTTCTCGAAAAGGTCCGCATCGGAAGGGAGCACCGTACGCAGTTCGAGGAGGAAGCGCAGAAGCGGGCCTCGGCTGCGAAGACCTACCGCCAGGCCCTCATGGACGAGCGCACGAAGGCCAAGCAGCGCGCGGGCGCCAAGGAGCGCGCGTTCACGACCGCCGTCGGTGATGCCCCTGAGGACCCAGAACCGCTCTCGACCGAGGACTGGACAAAAGAATTACGCACATCCAAGGACGGCAACTCGCTTCTAGGAGTAGCGCTCAACGCAAGTATTATTCTACGAAACGATGAGGCTTTCGAAAACGCATTCAAGTGGAACGAAGTCTCGCTTCAGATCGATACATTCGGTATGTTCGCCGGCGTTGAGCGTGAATCGCTAGATGTACATGTTGCGAATTACGTAGCTAAAAAATGGGGTTACGACGGTAGTTTTCTCACGATCTATCGGAACATTCAGGCAATTGCATTCGAGAATAGATACGATCCTATCCAAGAATACCTGCGCTCGCTCGTCTGGGACAAGACCAAGAGAATCAGTAAAGATGGTGGATGGCTGAAGACTTATGCTGGTGCTGTAATCGATATGCAAGAGGATGAAGACAATACTTGGCGTGAGGTAGCACTAGAAGATATCGGGGAAAAATGGTTGATCGCATGTGCAGCTCGCGCACTAGATCCAGGATGCAAGGCCGATAACGTACTCGTACTCGAAGGCGCACAGGGCAAGCGGAAGTCCAGCTTGCTCGAAGCGCTCGGCGGGGAGTTCTACGCCGACATGACGCTCGCGATCGGAGACAAGGACTCGAAGATGATCGCCGCGCGCTCGTGGATCTGTGAGATCCCCGACCTGGCGGCGCTCAAGAAGACCGGAGAGATCAACGCGGTCAAAGCGTTCTTCTCGACGAGGATCGACACGTTCCGCCCGCCATTCGCCAAGGCCGTGATGTCCTCGCCGAGGCGCAACGTCTTCGGCGGCACGACCAACGAGGAGCAGTACCTCGGCGACCCGACCGGCAACCGCCGCTTCTGGTGTGTGAGGTGCGAGCAGATCGACCTCGCCGCGGTCGTCCGCGACCGGGATCAACTCTGGGCAGAGGCTGTTTTTCTCTACGACAAACACGTGAACGAGTGCGAAAACAAACTTGAATGTGGCTGCTGGTGGTTCAACGGCGAAGGCGCCAAGAAGATCGAGAAGATAACCAAAGAACGCATGCACGAGTCCGTTCACGAAGCCGCTATTTTGGAGTGGTGGACGGAGATGGAAAAATATAAGCGCCCTCGGCTGGTCACTACAAATACGGTCGCAAAAGACGCGATGAAATTTACACAAGATCGCATTCAGCCATGGGTACTCATGAGCGTGGGCACGGCACTACAAGAATTTGGTTGGGTACGTACACGAACTACTAGGGCAGGCAAGAACATCTCGGTCTATCGCGCGTCGGACGATCTTATGGAAATGGAACAATCAGAAGAAGGCAAGCGGAAGACCATGAAATTCAAACCTAACTTGAAGGTCGTACCTTGACCTTGGCGCTGGTCGGAGCAGAGCCGAGCGCAGGACCGACAGTTCTAGACGGGTTTGTACGGCGCACCAGCGTCTCGGCGTTGACCTCGTTCGACCCTGAGTCATACGCAGGGTGCCCGCGTCGATGGTGGTGGCAGCGGGTCGCCGGGAAGAGCGAGCCGGAGACCAAGAGTCAGGGCGCCGGTAAGGCGATCCACACGCAGCTCGAGGAGTACCTCGGGACCGGGATCATGACCCTCGGCCCGATCGCTCTCGCTGGCAAGCACCTGCTGCCCGAGCCCGGACCAGACCTGCATCTTGAGGCCCGGTTCGGGGACCTGAAGACGGCCCTTCAGCTGCGCGACGAGTTCAACGCAACCGGGCACACGCGAGCGGGCTTGCTCACGAAGATGGAGCGCGCGGCCGGACTCATCGCAGGCATGATCCCGCTCGATGGGTACATCGATCTTCGCCATGGACGCGGTGAGTGGGTCGACAGCAGTGGCGTCTTGAAAAAAGAAGATCCGAAGCTTGGTCGGGTCGTCGAAGTCGTGGATCACAAGAGCACGAGCTCGATCGTAGATTTCGCGAAGTCGCCGGGGGAGCTGGTCGAAACCCTGCAGATGCTCGGGTACGCGAACTACGTGCTCAACGTCGAGCCCGAGACCGATCACATCCGGCTGAGCCACATCTACTACCAGACGCGCGGGCCCAAGCTCGCGAAGAAGGTGACGGGGATCGTCTCGGCAAAAGCCGCGCGTGAAGGATGGAAGCGTGTCGATAAGCTCGGTCTTTACATGGAGGAGGTCGCGACCGCCACACGCGCCGAAGACGTAGAAGCACAGACCAAGTCCTGCGATGCCTATCGGGGCTGTCCTCATAAAAGCTACTGCCCCGTCACGAGATCTTTTGGCAAGCCAACCAACAACGGAGAACACATGTCATTGTTCAATCAGATCAGCTCGGGTAAGACCGCGAACGGAGCACCAACGACGCCCATGAAGACCTCGCTCTTCGGGACGACCGTCGCGAGAGAGGTGACGGTCACGCCAGACCGAAGCCAGATCGACGCCGAGAAGGCGCGCCTCGCCGCCGAGGACAAGACGCTCACGGTGAACTACGGCTTCTGCAACGACTGCGGAACCAAGCTCACTGCGAATGTGATCTCGCAGCGGGGGGACAGGGTCACCCACATCGGCTGCAGCAACAAGGTCGTCTCAACGGAGTCGATCGTGCCGCCCGATGCAGCGAAGCTCACCCTTGCAGAGACCGCGAAGCCGCTCTCGGCCTCCGCGCTCGCTGAGGTGACCGACCCCGAGATCCTCCGCCGCAACAAGGAGCTCGCACAGGCGCATGCTGATAGCGCGGGCGGGGTGGAGAAGAAGGGCGGCCGGTGCCCCGCGGGCGGCACGCTGCAGAAGGTCACGGCGAAGGAAGCCACGAGCCGGAAGATCAAGTGCTCGGGGTGCAGCGCCGACTACAAGATCAAGGACGAGGAGTTCAACGAGAGCTACGACGCGGTCACGCTCCGCGTGCACAACATGCCCAAGGTCGAGACGTCCGCGCCGCCGGTGAAGCCCGAGGTCGTCATCATGCCGATCAAGCGGCCCGAGAACGTGGTCCCGCTGATCAAGCCCGACCCCGAGCCCCTCAAGCCCAACACCGTGGTCCCGCCGCTCAAGCCCGAGCCACAGGATCCGATGCAGGCGTCCGCCAACGGGATCACCCTCTGGGTCGATGTCATGATCGAGCGCGGGCCGCGCCCTACGCCGCTCGAGGACTACTGGCGCCCGATGGTGTGCCAGCTCGAGGAGAGCAACGGCAGGATCGGTGACCTGCGCTGCGCGCCGAAGGACAACCCGATGGCGTACGGCGCGTGGAAGGGACACCTTGCGGCCTGGGTGCGCGAGCAGCCGCCGGCGCCGGGCTTCTACGCCGCGCGTTCCGCGAACGAGTTCGACGCCGTGGTCGTCGATGCCTTGGCGTCGTTGTGCGAGACGGTGCTCAGGGGCGTTCGGTAGCTCCGGTAATCTACCCCGGCCTGAAGGCCGGGGTTTCAGACCCAGGAGAATAGATGAGCCTTTTTCCGCAGAGCGTCCTCGCCTCGGCCTCTTCTGTCGTCGAGTACCGGATGGACTTCGAACGCATCATGGCGCTCCCACGGCGACAGGCCGTGAACTGCGAGCGCGTGCCGGGGACGAAGATCTACGGGGCCGAGGCGCAGGCGCTCGCGGAGTACGTGACCGAGCGCTTCTCGCTCGGCAAGCGGAAGAAGTGCGCGTGCCGAGATTTGGGGCACTCGTTCTGCATCACGCAGCTGAACCCCAGCCAGGCGTGGGTGCTGCGCGAGATCGGCAAGGTGCATGGCGCGATCGGTCTTCAGGCGGTCGGCGCGGGAAAGAGCTTCCAGGGGCTTCTCGCGCCGCTCGCTGTGCCCGACTGCAAGGTCGCCGTCATCCTCGCCAAGCCCGATCAGCGCCTTCACTACTGGAACGCGTACCTGCGCCTGCGCGAGCACTTCCGCGTGCCGTCGTTCACGTTCGATACCCTCGATGTGCCGGGCGCGCTCGTGCGCGGGGCGCCGAGCTTGCACTTCGTTCCGTACTCGCGGCTTTCACGCCCGGACTCGACGGACCTGCTTGAGCGGATGAATCCGGATCTCATCATCTGTGATGAGGCACATTCTGTTTCCGCACGCACTTCGAGCCGCACGAACCGCCTCTTGCGCTATCTCGCGAACCACGAGGGGATCCGGTTCTGTGCCTGGTCGGGCACGCTCATCAAGAAGAGCATCCGCGATCAGGCGCACCTCATGGCGCACGCGCTCGGGGTCAACTCGCCGATGCCGCTCGACCCCGATGATGTCGAGGCGTGGGCGGCGGTCTTCGATCCTTCTCCTACTCCCGATACCGAGACCTCGACGGCGCAGAAGCTCTACTCCGCGTTCGAGTGCAATTCGAAGCAGCGCAAGTGGTACCAGGGTGGCGGCGTGAACGAGGGCGTGCGTCAGGGGTATCGGCAGCACATCCTCGAGACGCCGGGCGTGATCTCGACGCGCGAGGCATCGGTGGGCTGCTCGCTGCCCTTCCATGAGCGGCGCGTTGTGCTCCCCGACGCGGTCAAGAAAGCGCTCCGCGACGTGCGCGAGCTGATGAAGCGCCCGGACGGCGAGGAGCTCGTAGAGGCGACCGAGATCGCGATGTGCGCGCGGAACGTGGCCAGCGGCTTCTACTTTTTTTGGGCCTTTCCCGGTATCCCTTGCACGTGCCCGCCCGATGCTTTTATCCAGGCGAAGCGCTGCGAGCACTGCCAGTTCATCGACGAGTGGTATCGGCGGCGCGCAGCCTGGCACAAGGAGCTTCGCGAGCGGCTGCAGAGCTTCGAGGTCCACATGGATTCGCCGATGCTCTGCTCGAACGCGGCAGTACGCGCGTTCCAGGATCCTCCCTACGACGGTAGCCTGCCCGTGTGGCACGCCAAGGCATGGCAGCCCTGGCAGAACATCTGCAACAGCGTGAACTACGTGCCGAAGGTGAAGTGGATCGACGAGTTCTTCGCACAGGACGCCGCGAACTGGACCAAGGAGCACCGCGGGATCGTGTGGTGCCAGTCGAGCGCGTTCGGCAAGAAGGTCGCGGAGCTCGCCGGCGTCCCCTACCACGGTGGCGGCCCCCAGGCCGAGGCCCTCATCCTCGCGGAGAAGGGCGACCGCTCGATCGTCGCGTCCCTGAAGAGCCACGGGACGGGCCGCGATGGGCTGCAGCACAAGTTCTGCGCGCAGTACTTCCCCGAGCCGCCTGCGTCGGGTGACGTGTTTCAGCAGGTGCTCGGCAGGCTCGCGCGCCCCGGCCAAGAAGCGGACTCGGTCGAGAGCTGGGTCGCCTGGCATGCGTCCGAAGTCCGCGACGCGCTTCGCAACGCGGTGAGGAACGCGGAGTTCACCGAGAGCATGACCGGCAACCACCAGATGATCCTGGCGGCGGACTTCGACTTCAACTGGAGACGCGAGTAATGCACGTTCTTCATTCGATCGAGGATGTAGAGGCAGCCGGCGGATACGAGATCGTGCTCGCGGACTACTGCTGGGCGTATCGGCAGAAGGGGCGCGGCGCGGCCGAAAACCACTACAAGACGCAGCCGTTGTCGTGGGGGATGTCGCTGCCGGTCGAGCGCATCGCAGCGAAAAACGCAGTGCTTTTCATGTGGGGTACGTGGCCGAACCTCGAGCACATCATTCCGATGATGCAGGCGTGGGGATTTCGCTTCGTCACGCTCGGATTCTTGTGGGTGAAATGCGAGAAAAGCGGTAAGACGTTCTGGGGCGGCGGCTCGTACAGCCGAGCGAACAGCGAGTTCTGCTTACTCGGAGTGCGCGGCAAGATGAGCGCGATCAGCCACAGCGTGCACCAGCTAGTAGAGACGTGGCATGAGCGTGATGATCTCGTACTGCGCGCGCCGATCGGCGAGCACAGCTCGAAGCCGACCGCAATTCACGATCGTATCGTCGAGCTCTTTGGTGATCGTCCTCGTATCGAACTTTTTGCTCGTAAAAGAATTTCAGGCTATGACGTTTTCGGAAACGATCCGGCGCTGGACGGTCCAGACGTGGACCTAGAACTACCGTTGCTACTAGAGGAGGAGCAGAGGCAAACACCGACGTTAACAGTAGTGAAAACTTGTAGAAATGCACCAACACTAACTCGCGTAACTGAAGAACAAGGAGAAATTACCATGGGACAGATGCCGCAGTCGGTCAGGGATCGTATCGCGAAGTCGCGCGCGTCGAACGGAGGCAACAACATCCGGCACGGCGAGTACATTCTCATGTTCTGGAAGTCGAGCTACGAGAAGATGTTCACCGGCATGTGCCACATCAATGAGTTCGTGGTCGCAGCTGCGAAGAAGATCGCAGTGCAGGAGGGTGACACTTCAAAGGACATCGAGCCGAACAGCCCTGGAACGACCTGCTCCTACGTCATCAACTACGACGGTAAGGGCAAGCAGTCCGCGGACGGTAACTCGAAGGCGCTCGTGATCGGCCTCTTCGGGCTGGTTGAGGGAGAGAACTCGGACGAGGAAGTTTCCGAAACTCTCGGTGATCTCACGGCCGACAATCAGCCTGCCAGGGGGATGCTGATCAAGGTCTCGACGTACCCGAAAGAGGTACGCTCGCGCCCCGGAAACTTCATCACGGGCCTGAAGTGGGAGTGCGTGGACAAGCCCGGTCAGGGCGAGAACACGCCGGAGAAGTGTGCCGAGCGCATCGCAGAGTATGAGACGTCGCTGACGGCGAAGGCCGCTTAGTCGGACACGAGGCGCCCGCCGTCAGTACGAGGCGGGCGTCTGTTTTTCCACGAGGGAGAACCTTGGATGAAGATTGAATGTATCGATCTTGAAACATTTTTGATGGCAGACGGCCTCGCTGCTCCTCCTCTTGTTTGTATGTCGTGGTCGAACGGAACCGAGGATCGACTTCTCGTACCGTGGGAAGGCACTGATCCCTACGAGTTCTTCGAGAAGATCCTGCGCTCGACCGACACGTTGCTCGTGAACCAGCACATTTTTTACGACCTCGGCGTGCTCTGTGCCGAGCGCCCGCATCTTGTTGCCCTCGTGTTCGAGGCGCTCGAGCAGGGGCGGATCCGATGCGTCAAGGTGCGTGAGCAGCTCATCCGCATCATGTCGGGACAGGCAAAGTTCATCGACGCCGGTGACGATGAAGAAGTCGACGATGAAGAGAAGCTCCAGAAGACGCGCTTCGACCTGGCCGCAATCGCCTTGCGCTGGCTCGGCGTCGTGGTCGCCAAGGAGGACACCTGGCGGATGAGCTACGCGCTCCTCGACGGGATCCCGCTCAGCCGGTGGCCCGCATCGGCGGTCGAGTACTCGCTCACGGATGCGCGCGTCGTGCTCGCGGTCTGGAGCGCTCAGCAAAAGTTCCTCGACGACAACTTCGACGACGGACAGCTGCCCGGCGAGATCGAGGCCAACCGCGCGGCGTGGGCGCTGCACCTCATGAAGATCTGGGGCGTGCGGACGTGCCCTGAGGCGGTGGAGAAGCTCACACGCGAGCTGCAGATGAAGACGCTCTGGGGTGCGATCGGCCTCGCGATGAAGAAGAACGCGGACGACAAGCCGATCTTGCGGAGGGGCGGCACGGGCGACAAGCCCAAGTTCGTCGAGACGAAGTCGGAGACGCAGCGTCGTATCGTCGACGCGTACGCGCGCCTCGGGTTCGATCCGCCGATGACGGCGCCGTCGGGGACGTATCCAGAGGGACAGGTCAAGACCGCCAAGAAGGTGCTCGACGACTCGAGGGACGAAACCCTCGTCGCGCTCGGTGAGTACAAGGGCCTCATGAAGATCCTCGGCACGTACATCCCGAGGTACGTCGCCAAGGGCACGAGCGTGCCCATCACCCCCGACTGGAATCCGCTCGTCGAGTCGTTCCGCATCTCGTGCTCCCGGCCGAACCTTACGAACCCGCCGCGTGCTGGTGATGTACGTGCTTGCTTCGTTGCGAGGCCCGGCACGATCTACGTGAGCGCAGACTTCGACCAGGCCGAGCTCAGAAGCTGGGCGCAGGTTTGCCTCGTCATGTTCAAGCACTCGAAGATGGCGGAGGCATTTCGCGAGGGAATCGATCCGCATCTCAAGCTAGGTGCCGAGCTGATGGGGATCACGCTCGAAGAAGCTATACGCCGATACGCCGAGGGAGATGCCGAGGTCGATGCGCGGCGCCAGTTCTCGAAGGAGCCAAATTTCGGTCTGATCGGAGGCATGGGCTGGCGCAAGTTCAAGGAGCGCGCCGAGCTGCGGGGCGTCTTCTTGTCCGATGAGGAGGCCGCGGAAATCCGCAACACATGGTTGAAAACGTGGGACGCCCAGGAGTACCTCGATTACTTCAGTGAGCACCACAACGAGCCCAACGTGCTCGTGCACCCGATCACCGGCATGATCCGTGGCGAGTGCGGCTACAGCGACGGGGCCAACCAGATGTTCCAGCATCTGACCGCGATCGGCGCCAAGGAGGCGCTCATCGATCTGTCGACCGAGTGCTACACGCAGCGCTCCTCGGTCCTGTACGGCGCGCGCCCGGTCATCCACATGCACGACGAGATCATCGGCGAGCTCTCAGAAGAGCGTGGGCACGAGGGAGCAGAGCGCTGGGGCAAGGTCATGCAGACCGCGATGGAGAAGTGGATTCGCGATGTCCCGGTCAAGTGCACGCCCGTCCTGACCCGGAAGCTCTACAAGGGCGCCAAGCCCGTGTTCGTCGACGGTAGGCGTGTTCCATCCAAGCCGCTCAAGGTGGGCGGGAAGACCACGTGGGTCGCCGACCTGCTGGAAGGATAAAAAATGGGCGCGCCAAAGCAGATGGTACTAGAAGGTTTCGAGAATAATTCGAATTGCGTCTTCTGCGACGACTCAGCACACGTGAAACAGCAGCGGTGCATCCGATGTGGAGATAGACGGTCGATGTGCGACATCTGCATTGGCGAGTGCGGTGGCGTATGTGACTACTGCGTGCACATGTTGAGCAAAGACGACTGATGCGGGTCCTCGCTGTTGATCCGGGGACCAGGGGCTGCGGAGCCGCGATCTTCGTCGATGGCGTGCTCCTCGACGCCGCGTACGTCGCTAACTCAGTAGAGAAGGGTAGTGGTCCGGGCGAGTGCGCGGCGATGGCGCACATGGTCTGCTACTGGACCGCCTCAACGGATCTCGACGTGCTCGTTTGCGAAATTCCGCAGATCTATTCCCGGTCTGCTTCGCAGTCGAAGGGCGACCCCAACAAGATCATGCCGCTGTTCGGAGTCGACGCGGCGCTCGCCGCGCTGTATCCGCTCGCGCGAGTCGAGTACGGTGTGCCGTCGGCGTGGAAAGGAAATATCCCGAAGCCGAAGAGCGCGAAGGAACCGTATGCGATCGAAGCGCGCGTACGTGAGCGGCTCTCATCAGAAGAGCAAAAACGGATCCGCAAGTACGGAAATGTGAAGCACGGATACGACGTTACCGATGCAATCGGCATTGGACTTAGTTTCTTGGGTCGTTTTGAACGTCGTAGGGTGTACGCGCGCGAATAAAAGCTTGCAATTTGATCGCTTGAAACGGTAACTAGTCACTCCTGATGAGAGACGAAGATCGTTACAAGGTCAGACTGATTGACGGCGTCCTCTACAACCCCTGGCAGGCAACAGGCAGGGCGCCAGATCCGATGACAATCGCACACGGGCTGTCGAACCTGTGCAGGTACGGTGGGCATGTCGTGCGCTTCTACAGCGTCGCAGAACACAGCGCCTGGATCGCTCTCTATCTTGCGTGCGGCGGTAGCGATAACGCGCTCTTCAAGAAAGCCTCTTGTGCATTGTTTCAAGACAACTGCACAAAACAAGCACTAGTAAAAATCCTCGAGCCGGTAGCGCTCGACAAGGCCGAGCTCGCACTCTTTGGGCTTGTGCACGATGCGCCCGAGGGCGCGGGGCTCGTCGACGTGCCCACGCCGATCAAGCGCAACGCCGACATGAGCGAGTACGACAAGGCGCACGAACGCTGCATCACGTGGCTGTGCGCGGCGTGGGCCATTCAGCCGCCGCCCTGGCCCACGGCGGTCAAGGAGACGGACACGAGCATCCTCGGAGCGGAGCGCAGTATCCGCCCCCTCCGCGCCGACGGGCTCGAGGGCGGCGGCGAGGTCCTCGAGCCGTGGCCTGGTGTCTACTTCGATCGCTACGATGTGCCGCCGGACATGGCGCGAGGGATCTGGCTCAAGTTGTTTTTTGTGTTGAAGCAGCGGGCTCACAAAGCTAGTTTTTAGTGATGCGCCAAAAAGATCTTTCAGGTTACGACTTTATCACTGCTTTACCGTGCGGATGCGTTGCCGATATCCGTGAAACTGCTCGCACTATCCAAACGTGCGATGAATTAGATGTCATATGTTGTCCTTGGTGCGATAGCGCCTTCTGTCCTGAAGAACTAATGTACTGGGTACAGTTTGTGAATGTGCCGCTGCTTTTAGAGGAAAAAGAACCTCAGCTTATTGAGCTCGATGGCAAAGTGTTTAAAGCTAAAGGACGATGCGATTGCGGCTCGCCTGTCATCGCGAAACTGAATAGTAATGATGTGTTGCATCTAGAAAAAGTAGTCATAGACATTAATACGCTACGTGCGCTGTACAACTAGAAAAAGGAGAGCAACACATGGCAAAGGCAGGGCGTAAGGACGCAGCAACGTTCGTGAAGGCATGGGAGTCGGCGGATTCGCTCGCCGACGCCGCCGAGAAGCTCGGCATGAAGGTGACCAGTTTGCGCACCCGCGCGTACTTTTACCGGGGCAAGGGCGTCGAGCTGAAGAAGTTCCCGCGCGGCGGCGGTGGCTCGCCGCTCGATGTCGCGGCGCTGAACGCGCTCATCGGCAAGAAGGGGCTCGTCCCGAAGGCGACGAAGACCAAGACGCTGGCGTCGAAGGCCGCGCCCAAGAAGAAGCGGTAGCGCGGAAGCGCCCCCCCCCACGCACGCAGCGCACAACAACGCGCTGCGTGCGTTCGCACAGGAGAAAATTTGCGTGAGTGAACCGACGATCGTCCAGAGAGTCGTCGCCGAGTTCTTCCAGCTTACCGTCGAGGAGCTCCGCGCGCCCCGCCAGGGCAACCACAAGGGTGAACAGCAGACGCGACACGCGACAGCGCGGCACATCGGCCGCTACCTCGAGCGTGAGAGAGGTACCGTTTTCAAGGTCATCGGCGAGCAGTATCAGTGCGACCATTCGAGCGCGCTAGCCTCCGTCGCGCACATGAAGGAGCGGCTCGCAGCTCGCGACGCGCGGTACATCGGTCCCGTCGAGCTTCTACGTGGACGTGTACTGTCGCTCTTCCGCGAGGTAGAACCCATAACCAACGACCTCGTCGAGAAGATCTCGTGCCCCACGTGCGGGGCTCCCATCGTCGCGGAGCTGTACCGGAAGATCGACGCACTGCAGTACCAGATCGATAAACTAGGGGAGCGAGATGCAAGAGCGGGAGAGACTGCCGAACGATCGAACGGGTACTACGCAAAAGTTCACAATTCTATCCAAAGGTGAGAGCGGCGAGATCGTCGAGACCAAGGGACACATCAGTACCGGCCTATATGCTGACGGTCGTCTCGGCGAGGTCTTCTTGAAGATCGGTAAGCCAGGGTCGCCAGAAGCAATGTACGACCAATGGGCAGTCGCGATTAGTATCGCGGCACAGTACGGTGCGCCGTTAAATGAGTTGTTGGGGAAATTCATCAACACGCAGTTCGAGCCGAGTGGCGCGGTGAAGAGCGTGGACGGCATCATGCGATGCAAGTCGCCCCTCGATCTCGTTGCGCGCTACCTCCTGCAGAAGCACGGTACGCCCGAGGACGTGTAGTGGTTCCCATGACGAAGAGGCAAGCGGCCCTGCTCGAGTACGTGAAGACGATCTACCCGCAGCTGGGCAAGGCGAAGTCTGTCGACGATGGGGTCGCGATCGTTCTTTCCTGCGTGCGCGCCGACTCGACCTTCATCGTGAAGGGGCTCGCGCAGGGCGCGCTCAAGATGGGGCAGCACATGCTTGAGCAGAAGCTCGAGGAGAAGGGCGCTCAGGCGATCGGCAAGCTCGGCGAGATGGCCGGCAAGGCGCTCTCCAACCTGTGGAAGAAGTAAGCACCGCAGCCGTAACCACGCCCGTAACCACGCCCGTAACCACAACCGCCACACCGACGGTGGAGGCGAAAGTCTTGTGTGGGGCGCTTGATCCGTGTAGTCTTCTTAGCGACACGTATTTCACCTTTTGCGAGGGCCCCAGTGGTGGGACCTATTGCCACAGGTGACTCGCAGCACCGTAGGGTGCACCCTAGGATTTACGTCCCACCCACAGGGGGAGCAAGTTTCATGGCCGTCATTTTCGGACAAGAAGTCAGAGACGAGGTACTGGAAGAGCTCCGCCAGGAATGTAGATATGCGGGGAGCCTGCCAGCAAGGATGACAGCTCGTGAGCGAGAAGGACGAAAAGGACTCATTGGCGTTGCTTTCGCCGTCTTCGTTGTCGGATGCGTCGGAACTGCACTCATCCCTGGAGATGTGCTTGCTCGAAGTGGTGCAAGGTCTTCGCGGGTCGTCGCAGGCGACCCTGAAGTTGCACGGGCTGTTTCTCGAAATCAAGGAACGGGTCGAGGCGCGCGACGCCACGATCGAAGAGACGCACCGCCGCATCGGTGAGCTGCGCGCCGAGACCGCCGACTTCGCCGAGCTTGCCCGCACGCAGATCTTCGCCATCAAGCAGCTGATCGCTGTCGCTGTCGATAATCGCCAGTCCATCGACAAGAGCAACAAGCAGCTCGCTGCCACTCATCTCGAAATCTCGCAGCAGTTCGCGCTCATGTCCCCTGAGGACGAGTCGATCGCGCCTTCGCACTTGCACAAGGCGCTCGACATCGTCTGGCCGCACGCGATGCGTGCGAGCCGCAAGGTAGTCGTGATCTACCTGACGAAGGTCGCCGTCGCCGGCACGTTCTTCGGGACCTTCATGAAGATCCTCATCGACTGGGCCAAGCAGGGACTATGAGCGACGACAAGATCCAGCGCGTGACGCGTACCGAACTCGAAAAGCGGTACGCAGAGCTGCAGGGCGAAGATCGCTACATGACGCTCAACGATCAGCTTCTGCACGTTGAAGTACAGGAAGCGCTGCGTGATCAGCATCAGCAGGGGCTCAACATCGCTCGGCTGCAGGTCACGGTCGATCAGCTAGTGCAGCTCGTCGACAGCATGGTGCTCGACCGTGGAGAGCTGAGCGCTCACGTCCGCCGGTTGCAGTCAGAACTCGAGCAGATGCACGTTCGCCAGACCGCGACCGACGCACGTCTCGAGACGATCAAGACCGTCTTCGATTCCGGGCTCGAAGACATCCGCGAAGTGAACAAGAAGATCGCCGAGTTTGTTGAGAGCGGCGATATCGACAAGGACAGAGGGTAAAAATGTCGGACGAGATGGAAGCCGTTACAGCGCAACCTGTGATCACGACGCCTGGGCACGTACCGATGGCTGTCGGTAAACCGCCTCGTAGCGTGGTGGTCGAGCACGCCGCGACCTTGCCCATGCTCCTCGCGGTCATCCTGACCGCGCTTGGTGCGCTCGTTGCGTCGGGAATGTGGTCGCCGACTTCGCCTACGTTCAAGATCATGGCGTACGTATGCGCCGCGTTGCCGACGTCGATCGCGCTCCTCGGGCAGCTCTGGAAGAGCTTCAACACACGCGCGCAGATGGCCGGAGCTGTCGTTGTCGCACAGCCCGTCGCTGCCGCTGTTGAGCCCAATCCTATGCGCTTGTCGGATGAAGAGCTGGAAATGCTCGAGGCGTACCGCACCAAGAAAGCCCTCGTCGAGGAGAAATCCCTGTGACCTTCATGCCACCGCGTACGTCTTCGAAGCAGCTCCTGGTGGGGATGGCCGTCATCGGCATGCTCATAGCCGCACTGCTGTTTTATTGCAGCTGCGGGGCGACTGCCACCGGCATCACTGCCGGCGCGCTCGTTGGCGCCGAGACCATCACGGACACTGCCTCGACTCAGTTCCCGCCGTACGACAAGAAGCACCGCGCTGTGCTTCTCGAGCGCGCCCTGACGCGCTCCCAAGCGCTGCTCGAGAAGGCCGCGTGGGACGAGCTCGCCGAGAAAATCTGGAAGATCATCGAGGGCACGCACGAGTCGGTGAAGCTGGCCGCGAGCGCGCTTTCCGACGTCCACAAGGGTTTGCGCAACAAAGGCGAGATCACGAAGTGGATCGAGCCGGCGATCAAGAACGGTCTTCAGCTCAAGGAACTTCTCGAAAGCTTCGGCGTGAAGCTCGACTTCTCGAAAGCGGTGAAGTGATGGCCATTCTCGAAATGACGCTGCTCGTGCTCCAGGTCGCCGAGGTCCTCTACACTGGAATTTCGAAAGCCGTCACTGCCGCGCGCGCCGGCAACGACGAAGAGGCGCTCGAGATTCTCCAGACCGCGATCGACGTGACGACTGATCACGTCAGCGCAGGGCGCGAGAAGCTCGCCAAGAACAAGCAAGAACACGCGGACGCGATCGACAAGAAGTTTTCCGTCGAGAACGCCGACACCAAACAGCCCTAGTGCCAGGTAATCTACCCCGGCCTTTAGGCCGGGGTTTCAGACCCAGGAGAATAGATGAGCGGCCTGTCCACCCTCGCGCGACCGATCACGCCCCTTCGCATGGGCGATCTTCGCAGCGCGGGGGTCTACGGGCTCGCCGTCCACACCACGGACTCAGGAATCGTTGATCAGGCCCGCAAGCAAGGCCGCGACCCGTTCCAGCACGCTGTCGACTACTACACGAAGTCGCCGTTCTACGCCCACTACGTGATCGGGTGGGACGGGACGATCGTGCAGATCTGCAACGAGGGCGTGCGCGCGCAACACATCGGCTTCGCCGAGCGCCCGTTGTACTTGTCGGGCGCGTGGAAAGAGAAGCTGTCGGTAGAAAACGTCGAGCTGTGGCGGAAGAACTGGCCTGGGGTTGCGTCGCCCGCAGGTTTGTTTCCGGGGCCGAGCCCGAACAACGCGTTCATCGGCGTCGAGCTGCTCATACTCGAGGATCAGCCGATCATCCCGCCCGCGTTCGTGGGCTCGCGCTACACGATGGGCCAGCATCGTGCGGTGGTGCTCCTCGCCGCGGACATCGCCGAGCGCCGGCACTTCCCGAAGGACTGGGCGCTTGGCCCTAGGCTGCTCACGCACGAGGACGTGAACCCGCTCACCCGAACCAACGCGGGCGGGGGCTGGGATCCCGGCGCGATGCGCGCGCTGCCGTGGCTCAACATGCAATGGATCCGTACGGCACTTTCGGGCGACCGCCCGCTACTTGTTGATGACGCTGGATCACACGAAGGGTAGAGTCCGCAAGTAATCTACCCCGGCCTGAAGGCCGGGGTTTCAGACCCAGGAGAATAGATGACCCGGAAGCCGGCCGCAAGCCCCTACCTCGCCGTCCGTGGCAGGTAGGGGAGCTGTCACGGCGCGCTACGCGGACGTGGTCTTCGTCGCGATGTAGCCGAGCGCGAGCGCGGCGGCTGCGCCGAGCACGACGGTCGCGCCGCGTAGGCGCCGTTCGTACGGAAGGTAGCGCTTGCGCCGGCCGCTCTTGCCGTAGGCCATGCCATAGGTGCGCATGCGGTTCGTGAGAGTGCGCCGCGAGCAACCGAGCGCGCGCGCCGCGTCGCCTAGATTGTCGGGCGAATTGCGGATCGCGGTTTCGATCGTGCTCTTTTCGATACTCACGATCGCAAAGTACCACGCCACGGGCGGACCTTGCTAGTGCCGAGCGCGCGCACCCATGTAGTACCTTGCCCTACTTTGTAGGCGTTATCCTACCTTGTAGGCACATGTAGGACAAGCCCCCGTCGGAGCTGGTACTTGCCACGTTGACGCCAGGAAGGCCCCCCCAGGGCCCCCCAGGGCCCCCATAGCGCGTTTTTTGAGTCGTGGCGACCC
>Ga0163153_10002225_pt1 | contig 28857 bp, 20 predicted proteins | sample OliLakLV19MP6IB1_FD_148629 | JGI IMG/M metagenome (GOLD analysis project Ga0163153, IMG submission 148629) | Freshwater microbial mat bacterial communities from Lake Vanda, McMurdo Dry Valleys, Antarctica - Oligotrophic Lake LV.19.MP6.IB-1 | ecosystem: Environmental > Aquatic > Freshwater >...
CTTTCACCAGCGTAGGCGAACATTTCGGGGCGCTCTTGTCTGGCCATTTCTTTTCACCGCTGCCTGCCGGCCTTTCTCAACGGCCAGCCAAACGCCCTGAGCGCGAACCTCAATAGATGCGTTTGCCCTGGACTCGCGGAGCTTGTCCCTCCTACAAACCTGCGGCACCATCAATCCCGCTCCGGATCACACCTGCCGAACCCTCCGGGAAACCGATCCTATCCCAGAGCAGTCTTCCCGACGCGTCGGCGCAGGTTACCGGGACCCGGAGCGGTCTTACCGAACCGTCGGGACAACTGATCTGAACCGGGATTACTCCTGCCGAACCGTCCGGAGAACCGATCCGGAGGCAGATCGGTCTTGGTGAGGCGTCGGCGGATGTTCCTGGCGATGATATGCCTCCTGGAAAGCCCAAAGGTACAGTCTATTCTGAAAAACGGGTTGAAATGGCACTGTTTCCAACTCCCATTCCGTGCCGGAATCTGAACTCCACCGGGACGACCGAACATAGCCCGGCGATTCATCGCCGGGTGGCAAGCCCGCGTGAGACAGAAGTCCCGTCAGGAACGACAGGAGTGGATAGGCGGATTCCCAGAGCGTGGCCATTATGGAATGACAAGACTGTGCGACAGGCAGTCCATGAACCTCTCTCCATCCAACGGCGATTCGCCCGGCCCGGCGAGAATGCGCGGACCGGACGAGTGTCGTGCCCGCTCGTCCAGTTTGGCCCGAAGGCGTTAAGGGCTGGCATGAAGGTCGTCGGACTGCCAGCTCCGCTGGCCCCCATCGCAAGTGGACGGGGAGAGACCTTACGGCAGCACGTCGGGAGTGCCGTTGTTTTCCGAGGTCACCGAGTGCCGGATCAAGGTGCCGCTGATGAGGATGTTTAAACCGCTCTTGATATTATCCCGCGTCACGACTCCGTTCATTTTTACGGCGGCGATGGTGCCCGACCGTTCCAGCAACTGGACCCCGTCCACGCCGTTGTCCGAAAACAGGCTGCTGCTGATCGAGATCGTCCCGGTGTTCACACTCTCAGCAACCGTCTGAAATCCGCTCCCGCCGTTGTCCCGGCACGCCACGGCCACGAGCGCGATTTCAGAGACATCATCGGTGTCTATTCCTTCGCCGGTGTTCCCTTGAAAACTGGAGGCGATGATCTGCACCGATCCGGCACCATCCACTTCCATGCCTTCATCATTGTTGCCGAAGGAGAGGGTGCTCCGCACCTTGATCGATCCCACATCGTCCAGATCCATTCCGTCGTCGTTCCCGATGCAAAGGGAGCTCGTCACCTCGACGCCCGCCGCCACGGCCACCTTGATCCCGTCCCCGCCATTGGTGGCGATGAAGCCATGCAGGATCTTCACCTGGGTCTCCGCCGTCCCCTCGATCTGGAGGCCATGGTCTCCATTGTTCATGATGCGGGAGCTGATGACGCTGAAGTTCAGCACAAACTCCGCGTCCACTCCCTCGTCCCCGTTGCACAAGGCGTCCACCTTGATCAAGCTCAACGATTCACAGCCCGAGGCATTGATGCCGTCGTCGCCGCCGGTGACGGTGACATTCTGAATGGTCACTTCCCCCCCGATGGCGAGGATGACATGCGCGCCCGGATCGGTGGAGACGATGGTTACCTGGCCGATGCCCAGGAGTTTGACGGGGCCGGCATCTTCAATGAGCAGGTTTTCATGATACTCGCCGGCGCGAAGGATCACCGTATCGGGCCCCGGCGTGGCGTCGGCCAGGTCGAGCGCCTGTTGAATGCTCCCGCCGGGCGCGACAGTAATGGCCGCCTGGAGTGAAGTGGCCAGAGCCAGCAGGACTCCCAGCGCGGCGGCGGCACGGCAGGGCAAACTGCCCGGCAGGCGGGTCGTATTTCGAGTGATGACGGAATGTTTCGTTTTCATTTGGTATGTTTATTTTGGTTTCCCTCGCAATGTCATCCGGCCTGTTGGAGGGACTGGTGATCCCTGGTCGCCGCGCGTTAAGCGAACCCGGACTGTTCATGGTCATCCTCTCGTCGGAACCGCTCCCTCAACAGGCAGAGAGCGGCGCGCTCTGATCGGATCTGCATTCAGGGCTTACTACAGAAAGGGAGAGGGGCGGTTACAGGCGCACCGAATGATTTTCAAAGAATCCCTTCAGAGTGCAGAAGCGACCGGTGGAAATGAGTGCGAGACCCTCGGAAATAGATGATGAATCGGTCTGGCCGGAGAGGTGAAGCAGGACAGCGTTTCGAGCCGGTTCCGTCATCCGATGGGCCGGAGACTGTCCCGCCGGCTAGCCGTTTAATCTCAGGCACCAAATCAATCAAAAGCCCACAGTCGTTCGCAGAAAGGTTGAAGCCTGTCCTAATTGGGCCAACCCCACCTCTCGTCGATCTCCACTACATCGTTTCAAATTAGTTACCGGCAGGAGGTGGTGGTGCTCGCAATCCCGTGATCGGATTTACGTTCGGATCGACGGTCCAGACGATTTTGGTCTGAGGAACTATGGCCGTGCCGTTCGTGACCACGTCGCGTCCGGGCAGGCATTCCATGTGGCCATCCGCGAAGGCGAGCGTGCCCCGCCCAAGATGACGGGTGACGAAGCGGTTGGCGAACGCGCTGGGCTGGCCGAGTTGAGTATCGGGTTGCCTGCGATCAACCTTGGGCTCACCTGGCAGGCGATTATCCAGAAACGTCACAGTGGCCGATGGGTTCAGGATATTACTCACTTTTATTGTCGTGACTTGCCCGAGGGCGAGCTTTGAGTTCATGGCGTAGGAGAAATAGGCGGCCGAGTCGCCTTCCGCATCTTGCGGAAACACGGCGCTGGGGCAATGCAAGAACAAGGCGCGATCATAGAAGTCGCCGCGCGCGGCGCTGGGCGCGAAGGAAACGGCCCCTCGCTCGCCAATCTCCTGCGGCAGCGCGTTGTACCAGACATCGCGAGCCAGCGGGTTTCGGACGTGAACCCAGAAGTTGAGGATGACGCCGCCGGGAAAGAAACTCTCGCGAGGAATGGAGTCCTCGTTGTCGTGGGTGTACGTGAGCAGGGCCTGGTTCCATTGCTTGAGCCGGTTCATGCAGGAAACTTTTCTGGCCGAAGCCTTGGCCCGGCCGAGCGCGGGCAGGAGCAGAGACGCGAGGATGCCAATGATGGCGATGACGACAAGCAGTTCAATGAGAGTGAAACCGGCGCGTGCGTGCGGAATGCGGAGCCGGGAGCACCCTGCATTTTCACGCGGCTGAACGCCCCTCAGCGCGTGCCGGGCATCGCCTGATTTGGCTTGGCATGTGTTCATTCGGATGCGGGCACTAAGCGCAACTGGTAGAAGCGCCGCACAGTGTTGGTGGCGGTTGCATCCGTGATGATGAGTTGCGTGCCCGCCGCCGTATGCCGGCTCAAGGGCGTCCAATTCAAAGCTTCCAAGGAATCCTTGCCCAGCAACTCGTAACGCTTTTCCGCCTGAGTTTTCCAAGTGAAGTGGACGCCCTGTCCGTTGCGGGAAATCTCCAGGCACCGTGGCGCAACCGTCCGTGGCGAATGATTGGTAACATAGCCCGGCGAGCCGACGTCCTCTGATCTGGCGGCGCGAATTGCACCCCATTCACCCACCACGCTGGCCAGACCAAATTCATCGCAATCACCACACCAGAAAGTCCGGCTAGGCCCGCCGATGGGAGTGAAGTCCGGGTTTATGTCCTGCGCATATTCGGCCCGGTCTATGTAGTCGGACTTGCTGTTTGGGGTGGCGTTCCAGAGCTTGAGAGCATCCCCCGTCGCGTCAAATCCATTCCCGTAGTAACGCACGAACTGGACGCCCTCCGGCAGATTCTCCTCGCCCCACCATTCAATGAAGAACTCGGGGGTCATTTGCTGGATGAACAGAACCGACTCGCCTGGCTGGATGACGACATCGTTGGTGATGACAAATGCGCCTACCAGAACCTCTGGATAATCGTCGAAACGGTAGCCGCGCAAGTTCACCGCGTTGGTGTCGAAGTTGGTCAACTCCCACCAGTCCGAGCGGCCGAAAATAGTCGTGTTCGTGGAGCGGCTGCCCATCACCTCGGTGATCTTCAAGTTCGGCTTGGCTCGCACCGAGAGCCTGGCGCTGGCGTTCGTCGAGCCGAGCGAGTTCAGCACGCGCACGGAATAGATGCCCGAGTCTGCGTCCACCGCATTGGCCACGAGCAATGTCTCATTGGTAGCGCCTGCGATGTTCCCGCCGTTGAACTGCCATTGGAATTTTGGCAGTTCGTAACCCCGGGCTTTGACTTGAAAAAATGCCGTCTGGCCGGGTGCCACCACAAGGTCAAAGGGCGGGATGGCAATGCTCGGCGGGACAAGGTTCGTATTGATATGAAGAACGGCGGGTGCGCTCTGCACGCTCATCAATCCGTTGGTCAGCTCCACAGCATAACTGCCCGCATGGCTTGGTTCCGAGGCGGAAATCTCAAAGACGTTGGACACTGCGCCTGGAATGGCCGCGCCATTGAACCGCCATTGATAGCGTGGTCTGGGCAAACCGATGGCCAGCGCGCTAAACGTCGCGGGTGTGCCTCCATCCACCGTCTGGTCTTGCGGCTGCGTGACAATGGCGAGTGGGACACTGTTCGTCGTCCATCCAGGGGAGCCAACGTCGTCCGTGTCCACCGCCTTGAAAGCGCCGTTCTCGCCAGCCGCACTCAGCGAATCGAGGAAGCCGGTGGATCGATCATACGTGAAGCTGAAGCCCCTGCGCGCCTGGTAAAGCTCCACGCGATCCACCAGATTCGTGTTCGAGTCCCATAGCTGGACGGCGTCCGAGGAACTGCTGAAGCTCCGGTCTGGATAAAAGTAGATTTGGAGGTTGGCGCGCAGGTTGCCATCGCCCCACCATGCGCGGAACTGGGCGGCATCTGTCCAGGCACCATCCTCGTCTTGAGAGAAAATGATCGATTCGCCCGGCTCAATGAGGCGGCCACCGAACATCAACTCGTCATCAGGTCCATACGTCTCCGAGATGCCTGCAGTGTCGCTGAACCTATACCCGGTGAGGTCGATTGTATTCGTGCCGAAGTTGGTCAGTTCCCAGAAGTCCGGTCGCGACATGACACGCGTGGAGCCAAGGTTGGTCGATCCCCAAGACATCACCTCCGTGATCGCCAGTTGCGCCTGGAGGAACGGGGCGGCAGTGAAGGCGCACCAGCAGCACACCACACGAATCCAGAATGATGGATGGAGTTTCATGGGCTTTCTCTTTTCTCTGGGGATTTCTTGCCGACTGGCGGAATCGGGAACAACCCTTCGATCCGCCGCATGGCATCACGTTCTGGGGCATGAGATTGGTCGGTGATAGGTGTAAAACCCGATGGGCGGCCAGGAACCTCCATGAGGAATTCGTTCTTCCGAATAGCGGTCAGAACTTCAATCAAGTCTCGCGCGACATCGGCGGGAAGTTTCTCCCCGGCTACCCATGGGTTGAGCGTGCGCTCAAACTCCGAACCCGGAATCTGGATCAGACCGCGGTCTTTGTGCCTTTCGAATCCCCGGAGGCTGGTCACTCCCGCGTCATAGCGCCCCGCAACCACATCCTCGATCACATCAGCCGTGCTGTGAAGCCAGCCCCCTCGAAGTTTCAAAGCTGCTTCGTACCCGAGTTCATGCACCTCCTCCATGAATTCCGAGCGGCTGTCCAGGAAGGCGTAGTCGCTCAAATCCCGGCCGGTCAAGCCGGCGTCCGCCAGTTTGACCTGGGCGGAGAAGTTGATTCCGGAAACCGCGTCGCCAAAGGCGACGCTGCGCCCCTTCAAATCGGCCAGCTTCGTGATTCCGCTGTTGGTACGGGTGAAAAACACGGCCGTCTTCATGCGCGTTTGCGCCTCCACCAGGGCACGAAGCCCCGGATGCTTTTGTTGGGTTTGCAGAAAATAGAAAGCACCAATCCGCACGAAATCGACGCCGTTGGTCAGAAGCGCATGCAAGCGATCTTCCTTGAACTTGTAGATCTTGAGATCGATGCGGACCGGTCGCCCGCGCCGCTCGGTCAGGCGTTGTTCGAGATGAGCCAGCAACCCGGCGTACTTTTGTGAGTCGGATACGGCGCTCTCGTTGGCGGCCAGCCCGAACGAAAAGCGCTCGATCGAGAATTTGTTTCGAACCTGAACGATGGGAAGCCCGGAAAGCAAGGACCGCTCCTCTGATGAAACTGGCAACACTCGGCGATCCGAGCTGAGCCAGTAAGCTTCAAGACGTTCGCGGAGCAGGCGGACGAGAGTGACGTAGGACTCTGCTTTGTCCTGGGCGGTCTCCTCGAGTTCCTTCACAATCGCCGCATTCTTATCCTTCTCGGCAATCACATTGTTCTTCTCGGTGCTCACCATGCTCAACAACACCAGCGTGCCGACCAGGCCCACGCAGAGCGTCCCAATCAGTGAAGCCCCCACAGGATTGCGGCGTGCCCAGCGGATGGTGCGGGCGACGGGGCCGGCGTGCTTGGCCTGAATCGGTTCGCGGCGGAGCCACCGTTCCAAATCTTCCGCCACGTTGAGTGCCGAGCCGTATCGGTGCATGGGATTTTTCTCCAGGCACTTTAGGCAGATGGCGGCCAGTTCGGCATCAGTGCTCCCGTTCATGGTCGATGGCGGCACCGGTTCTTCCTCGGCGGCTTTGCGCAACGTTTCGAGTGGGCTGGTGCCCCGGAATGGAGGTTGGCCGGTCAGGAGTTCATAGAGGATCGCGCCTAAGCTATAGATGTCCACGGAAGGAGTGACGGCTTTGCCGGCGGCCTGCTCCGGGGCCATGTAGGCGGGAGTTCCCAACACATCGTTGGTGCGGGTCAACCCGCTGTCGTGCTCCATCAGTTTCGCCACGCCAAAATCAGTGAGGTGCGGCTCGCCCGCCGCATCGATCAAGATGTTGCTGGGCTTGAGGTCGCGGTGGATGACGCCCTGCTGGTGCGCGAAATGGACGGCCCGAGCCACCTTGGCCAGCAGGCTGGTGATGAGCACCTGGGCTTCGCGAATCGGGCGCGGGGACGGCTTGGCTCCTTTGCCATCGCCCGGTTGGACCAATGCCAGGTCGCGAATCTGTTTGGCCAGACTCGCACCCGCCACGAGTTTCATGCTGAAAAAAGGCTGTCCGTTCGACTCACCAATTTGATAAGTGGGAACGATGTTCGGATGATCAAGTTTCGCCGCCGCCCTGGCCTCGATTTGAAAACGGGCCAGCGTGTCCAAGGAGGCATCCCGCCAGTTCTGCACCATCTTCAGCGCGACCAGCCGGTTGAGGTGCTTTTGACGGGCCTTGTAAACGACGCCCATTCCGCCGCGCCCGATCATTTCCAGCAACTGATAGTCGCCGAAGCAATGATCGGCAGGCGACGCTGCGGTGCCAGTCGCCGCAGGCCGTTGTTCATTCTCTCCCGCCAAAGAGACGGGATGGGTTTGCTCCTGTGGCGGGTCCAGCGCCAGCTTGAGCAGGCAATTGGCGCACAGTCCGCCGACCGCCTGGGTCGTCAGTTCAACGTCACAGCGCTGGCATCGCGTGTTTCCATCCATAAATCATGAGTCGGCGCACAGGAACTCGTTCACGCGCGTTACTACAACTTTCGCGGCGACCGGTTACAGCCGGGTTCAACAAATCTTGCGGCCACGATTCCTCGGCGAATCCTCAGCCCGTCCGTAGTGCCGTAACCGCCCGCCCTACCCGCTCATCGCCGTCATCAGGCAGCGCAGCTCCTCATCCACCTCTTCCGGCGTGGCCACGGTCTGGGCGATCTCGGCCCGCACCGCGTCGCGGAAACGCTGCCGGAGCCGATGCACCGCAACTTTCACCGCGCCTTCGCTTAATCCCAATGGACCGGCGAGCGGGCGGTAAGATTCCGCCGAGCCTTCCGTCAGCAGGAGTCCTTTCAACTGGTCGAACAGTTCCTGCTTGCCAGCGCCCGAGTAATCCGCCCCCAGCCTCTCCATCGCCCGCTCCAGCAGGGTCATCGCCCAGCGTTTGTCGTAGAGGCTCTCGGGCGCAAGCTGGTCCGCCGGCTGCGCCAGATAGCTCCGCTCGGCCGCCACTTCGTCGAGCGAGAAAACCTTTTGTCCGGCGCCGCGCTTCTGCGCCTGACCGCGCACCCACTCGTTCACGAGGAAGTGCTGGAGTGATTTCAAGAGGAAGGAACGGAACCGTCCCCGCTCCCGGTCGGCGAGCTGGAGATATTTCTTCTCCAGCAGCCGGGCGAAGAATTCCTGCGTCAAATCCTGCGCATCGTGCGGGCTGTGACCCCGACGACGGACGTATGCGTAAAGGGGATTCCAATACGTGCGGCAAAGTTTTTCCAAGGCGGCATCCGCGTCAGGCGTCTGCGCCTCTCCGGCCAGCAACACCATGCTCCAATGAGTGGTGTTGAATTGTCCGGCACCGGACGCAGCACTGCTTCCTCTCGTTTCTACAGATGACATCGTTGTGGGGAGGTTTTGGCACCGGGACCATAAGATCTTTTCCGTGAATCCGTCAATCAATCCGTCGTGGCTGCATGTGATCGAAAGTGGCGGGCAAGCAAGGGAAGCAGTCAGTGGGCAGTGGTCTCGCGCCAGCGTCTTGGACTGCGCGCGCTGCTGCGCCGCTTTCGGAACCGCTTGCACATCCAGTCGCTCGAAGAAAAGCGCCGGAGCAGTCCAAGACGCTTCGCGCAAACACGCGGCTCTTCATCGTGGTCGTGGCTTCATTCCGCCGGGCGGGACGCCCCGGCTCTACGTCAGGCCAGAGGACTGACGCCAGAGTGATGATCCCTCCTCGCCCCGCTCTCCGACTCCGGGCATTGCTCTCGCGGGACGGCGATGCCACGATGTCTCCCGTCCCCAGCATCCGAATCGGGACCCTTGTTGCATGACGGAACCAACTGCCCCACCCGCTCCACGCCGCGCCGCGCTCGTCTTCATCTTTATCACCGTCGTGCTCGATGTCCTCGCGCTCGGCATGATCATTCCCGTGCTGCCCCGGCTGGTCGCCGGATTCCTCGGCAACGACACGGCGCGCGCCGCCGAAATGTTCGGCGTGTTCGGAACCGTCTGGGCGCTGATGCAGTTCCTCTGTTCGCCCGTGCTCGGCGCGCTGTCAGATCGTTTCGGGCGCAGGCCCATCATCCTGCTCTCCAACTTCGGCCTCGGCCTCGACTACATCCTCATGGCGTGGGCGCCGACTCTCGGCTGGCTCTTCGCCGGACGCGTCATTTCTGGAATCACCGCCGCCAGCATCCCGACCGCCTACGCCTACATCTCCGACGTGACGCCGCCCGAAAAACGCGCCGGCGCATTCGGCCTGATGGGCGCGGCGTTCGGGCTCGGCTTTGTGCTCGGTCCAGCGCTCGGAGGATTTCTGGGTGCCATCGATCTGCATCTGCCCTTCTGGGTCGCCGCCGGATTGAGCCTGGCGAACGCCTGCTACGGAACTTTCGTTTTGCCCGAATCATTGCCCCAGGATCGCCGCTCCAGCTTCCAATGGCGGAAGGCGAATCCCATCGGCTCGCTCAAGCTGCTGCGCTCGCATCCCGAGCTGTTCGGCATGGCGATGATCATCTTCCTCTGCACGCTCGCCCACGAAGTTCTGCCCAGCGTGTCTGTGCTCTACGCGAGCTATCGCTACAGTTGGAACGAGCGCGACATCGGGCTCATGCTCGCAGGCGTCGGCGTCTGCACCGCCGTGGTTCAAGGCGGGCTGGTGCAGCCGATCATCCGGCGCATCGGCGAACGCCCGGCGCTGATGGCCGGACTGGTCTTCGGCGCAATCGGATTTGCCATCTACGGCCTCGCCCCGACCGGCGCGCTGTTCTGGCTGGGCGTGCCGGTGATGTCCATGTGGGGACTGTCTGGCGCGGCAACGAATGGATTGATGACGCGCCATGTGAAGCCGTCGGAGCAGGGCCAGTTGCAGGGCGCGAACAGCAGCCTGCGCGGCATCGCGGGACTGTTCGGGCCGGGAATCTACACGACGACCTTCGCGAGCTTCATCGGCGAACGGGCGGGCTGGCATCTGCCGGGCGCGCCGTTCCTGTTGTCATCGCTGCTGCTGGTGTTGGCGATGATCGTCGCCTGGCGCACGGCGCGTGCGCGATGAATCAATCCCGCACCGTGCTCAGACCGAGCTTGATGATCCGGTCGATCAGCTGCGGATAGGAAAGGTTCGCCTTCACCGCCGACTGGGCGAAGTCCTCGTCCGCTGCGAGGATCGGATTCGGGTTCGCCTCGATGAAATACACCTCGTTCTTCGGCGTCAGGCGCAGGTCCAGCCGCGCGTAGCCGTCGATGGTCAGCAGATGATAGATGCGTTTGCAGACGCGCTCGACGTTCGTGACCACGGCGGGGTCGAGTCCTTCCGCGAACTGATTCTGCAATCCCCAGCGCTTGCGATATTCCTCGTCCCACTTCGCCTTGTAGGTCGCGATCTTCGGTTCATCCGGCGGCACCTCCCTGAAGACCAGCTCGCGGATCGGCAGCACCTGGAGCCGGTGATTGCCGAAGATGCTGACGTAAAGTTCACGGCCCTCGATGTATTCCTCGGCGATGACGTCGTTGTCGAACTTCTCGTGGATGAACTGCACGCGTTCCTTGAACTGCTCGTCCGTCTCCACGAACGACGCCTGCGAAATCCCGAGCGACGCCTCTTCCTTCAGCGGCTTCACGAGGATGGGAAACTTCAGCCGCCTGGGCCGCGCAATGCGCTTGCCGCGCGCGATGGTCACGAAGTCCGGCGTATGGATGCGATGGTAGCTGAGGATTTTTTTTGAGATGCCCTTGTGCTTGCAGAGCGTCAGCCCGGTGGAGCCGCAGCCGGTGAACGGCACGCCGTGCATGGCGAGGAACGAGACGATGTGCTGGTCGAAGGCGCGGTTGTTCTTGAACTGATCGGCGAGATTGAAAATCACGTCCGGCTCGAAGCTCTGGAGCTTCTGCTGAAGCACGTTGAGATGATCGAAGATGGCGAGATGCTCCGTGGTGTGGCCGAGCTCGCGCAGCGCGTCGAGGACGTTGGCCTCCGTCTTCCAATCGTCCGTCTTCAGCTCCGCGCTCAGATCCTGATCGAGCGTCGTCGGCGCGATGGCGTCGAAGAGCGCGAGGACTTTCAGTTTCTTTCTCACTCAGCTATTTCGTTCGTTTGAACCGACCAGTAAACAAATAATTCATCACCAGCGTGGTGATGTAGGACGCGACTTGCAGGGAATTCCGCGGGTCGCCGGTCTGAACATAGAGGTCGAGTTGATCGCAACGCTCAATCAACCGCACGAGCAATTTGTCCACGCGATACTTCTTCTCGTTCGTCCAGCGGCAGACGGAGTCCATGAGATGCCGGCGATGCGCGCGCAGAAAGGCGGACGCCTTCCAACGGCCCGTGACTTCCGGCCCGGCGGCAAAGAGCTGCCGCAGATCCTTGTCGTAAAAATCTGGATACGAATCCTCGAACAGCTTCCGCTTCTTCGCGTAGTGCGTCTTGAGCTTGATGCCGAGACAGTCGTACTCGGCGACGCGATAGGCCGGCTGATGCACCGCCGGTTTCCCGGCGAGCGAACGCATGAGTTCATCCACGTACTCAAGCTTCTGCAGCGCCTTCCAGCCCTTGTAACGCTCGCGCCAGTCGAGGCCCGGCGTGAGCCAGACGGCAAAGGTCTCCGCGAAATCTTCGTCGGGATGGCTCTGCGCATACCAGTCATCGAGATGCACGACATAGGAACGGCTATAAGGCCGGGGCCGGTAGAACTGCGGCGTCTCCTCGTTGGAAGTCTGCCCGAACACCTCGCGCCATTTTCGTCTGCGTTGAAGCTGATAGGCGTAGAAGCAGGCGTGCGCCGCCTCATGCCGGATGAGCTTCATGAACCACTCGGGATTCTCCCCTTCGACTTCGAGAATCATCTTCCGCTCCAGCTTGCGCAGCCGGTCGTGCGCGAGGAAGAACGGGATGAAAATCGCCGGGACGCCCACCGGCACGAACCATTCGTCGCCGATGTGACAGGGCGGGAGGAACGCGAGGCCCTTGCTGGAAAGTTCGCCGTGAAGCTGCTGGACAAGCGGCTGAAGTTCGGTGCCCTCCAGCTTTAGACCGAGCTGGGAAATCTTGCGCTCCAGCAACTCGTCGTCACTGAGGTTGACCCATTCGGCGGCTTCCATTTCGCGAACCTTATCACGCACGCAAAGACGACGACAAGCCCGGCCCTGCGAGACAACGGAAGAATATGCCCGGGGATTTTGGGCGGACGGAGATTGGACACCGAGATTCAAAACCCTGTCCCAAAAAATCCGAGACCGACCACTGACCACTGATTCACCGCTTGGTTCCCGTCCGGCCCTCTGGTAGCTTCCGCGCTCCTGTGGACATCACGAAAGAAATTCAAAGACGCCGCACCTTCGCCATCATCTCGCATCCGGATGCGGGCAAGACGACGCTCACCGAAAAGCTCCTGCTCTACGGCGGCGCCGTGCAGCTCGCCGGCTCCGTGACCGCGCGCAAGAACCAGCGCGCCACCACCTCCGACTGGATGGAGCTGGAGAAGAAGCGCGGCATCTCGATCAGCTCGACCGTGCTGCAGTTCGACTACGACGGCTATCGTCTCAACCTGCTCGACACGCCGGGCCACAAAGACTTCTCCGAGGACACCTATCGCGTGCTGACCGCCGTGGACGCCGTCGTCATGGTGATAGATTCCGCCAAAGGCATCGAGCCGCAGACCCGGAAACTGTTCGAGGTCTGCCGCCAGCGTGGCGTGCCGATCTTCACGTTCATGAACAAGTGTGATCGCCCGATGAAAAATCCGTTGGAGCTGATCGACGAACTCGAGCGCGTGCTGGGCATCGGCGCGTTTCCGGTGAACTGGCCAATCGGGAACGGCCCGGATTTTCAAGGCATCTATGATCGGCAGACCAAGACGATGCACACGTTTGAACGCGTCGTGGGCGGCAAATATCGCGCGCCCGTGGCCGTCGGCGGACTGCACGACCCAGAAGTGCGCGGCAATTTGAGCGAAGCCGATTTCAACAAGACGCTCGAAGAGCTGGAGATGCTCGAAATCGCCGGGAACGAATTCGATGAAGAGTCGGTGCTCGCGGGAAAGACGACGCCTGTCTTCTTCGGCAGCGGCGTGAACAACTTCGGCGTGCAGCTCCTGCTCGACGGGTTTCTGAAGCATTCGCCCGCGCCGAAATCGCGCGTGATGGGCGGCATCGAGATCGCGCCGGAGAACCCGGCCTTCTCCGGCTTCATCTTCAAGATCCAGGCGAACATGGACCCGAAGCATCGCGACCGCATCGCGTTCATCCGCGTCTGCTCCGGCAAGTTCGACCGCGACATGACCGTGCATCACTCGCGTTCCGAGAAGAAGGTCCGCCTGTCCAGCTCACACAAACTCTTCGGCAACGAACGCGAAACCGTGGATGAAGCGTATCCCGGCGACGTCATCGGCCTCGTCGGCCACGACAGCTTCGGCATCGGCGACACGCTCACGACCGATCCCAAAATCCTCTACAAGGAAATCCCCCGCTTCACGCCCGAGGCGTTCTCGTATCTTCACAATCCGAACACGGCGAAGTTCAAACAATTCCGCCAGGGCCTGGAGCAGCTCCTGCAGGAAGGCGTCATCCAGGCGCTGTATCTGCGCAATTCCTCCGTGGCGACGCCGCTGCTTGCCGCCGTCGGCCCGCTGCAATTCGAGGTTGTGCAGTTCCGGCTCGAAAGCGAATACGGCGCGGAATCCCGGCTCGAAGCCGCCCCGTGGTCCGTCGTGCGCTGGCTGCCGCCCGAGATGAAGGAGGACGAACTCGACGCGCTCTCGCTCCCGACCGGCGCGCGGCTCGCCTATGACATCGGCAAGAATCCCGTGGTGCTCTTCCAGAACGAGTGGTCCGCCAAATACTTTGGCGAGACGAACAAGAACACCCCCCTCTCCTCCCTCCCCGTGCAAACGGCGAAGGAGTAGAACTCGTGCACAATTGCAACTGCTCGATCTTACGTAAAACCACTACGTCTGTTCCCTGTTCCTCAGTCGCGAAAATCCAGCAAGTGGCCCGCCGTTACGGGTGGGAATGTTCATACAGCCAGACTTGCTTACGTTTCATCGAATGCCATAGTCGGGACAGAAAATTTCAAGATGCTTAAAAACATCAAAGTAGAAGCCTATCGGGGATTTCGAGAACTTGATGTCGAAGGTCTCAATCGCATCAATCTCTTTGTCGGCCAGAACAACTGCGGCAAAACTTCAATTTTAGAGGCGGCACAAATACTCGCTTCAGAAGGGAATGTTGGGGCTCTGTTACGCAGCTTGCGGCGGAGAGGTGAATTACTCTCTGCCAACGAAATGGAGAGAAACGTCGAAGAATACGACGTCTCCCATCTCTTCCACGGTCACAATCTTAAACTCGGTTCAGGATTCAAGCTTGAAGGTCTTAACGGAAAAACTGTTTCGGTTTCTTGCGAGATTATCCCAGCACCGCAAGAGAAAGAGCCGGGCCAATTGCCAATTTTTGATGTGGAGGAAGGCTCGCAACTCGCACTTTCCCTCAAGGTTGGCGGCTCGCCATCGGTTACCGTTCCTCTATCGCCTTTCGGAGGGATTCCAGTGGATGCTCTCAGAAGAAGACCTCTTGGCATGGGCAGCGTAAGCTATCTTGGCGGTGATACGACCGAAGTTCCGCCAATCCGGGTCGTCCCAACTGAAGGTTTGGAAAACCGAAGCATGAGTTTTCTGTGGGATGGTATCGCACTCACACCGGATGAGCCGAAAGTAATCGAGGCTCTCCAAATCATTGAGCCGAGCATAGAGAAAATTGCCTTTCTAGGACGCGAGGCAGTCCGCTCTTCGGCGGGCATCGTCGTTAAGTTCAAAAATTCAGACATGCGGCTCCCCATTGGCAGCTTGGGAGACGGCGTGAAGAGGCTGCTCTCGCTGTCATTGTCGGTGATACGCGCGACCGGCGGCTACTTGATGGTTGACGAGATCGACACCGGTCTTCACCACTCCGTGATGGAGGATATGTGGAGAATGGTCATCACCACGGCCAAACGACTCAATGTACAGGTCTTTGCGACGAGTCACAGCCAGGATTGCATCAACGGTCTCGGGCGTCTTCATCAAGTCGATCCAAAGCTCGCCGCCGAGGTATCTTTGCATCGTCTTGAGCGAGGATTGCCACACTCTGTTCGTTACGGACCAGATGAGATTTCTACTGCGGCACTTCAGGAAATTGAAGTTCGATGAAGCCGCTCAAAGTATCGGATAAGTCCGCACACCGTCTGCTGGTTGAAGGAAAGGATGATTTGAATACCATCATCCACCTCGTGCGACGCCATGAGTTGGACTACGACAATCCGCCTGATGGTTTGCCTTACATCCATGCGACAGGCGGCTATGTCCCGTTGCTTGACGCGCTTTCCGTCGCTGCCAAAAGCTACAAACGACTCGGAATCGTTATTGACGCGGATCTTGACCCGAAAGCTCGCTGGAACGAAGTCCGCCACCGTCTGGACACAGTTGGCATCAAATTGCCCGAAGTGGCCAATGCTGGCGGGGAAGTTGTCACCGGCTTGGTCGATAATTGGCGTGTCGGTGTTTGGTTGATGCCCGACAACTCGCAGGCAGGAACGCTTGAAACATTCCTTTCTCGGCTCGTTCCTCATGGAGATCAATGCTGGCTCCATGCCGAAGCTTCAGCAAAGGAAGCAAAGCGACTTGGTGCGAAATATCCCGACAAGTATTTCTCCAAGGCACATATTCATACATGGCTGTCTTGGCAGGAGGTGCCAGGGCAACCGTTCGGCACAGCCATCACTTCGGCTTGTTTCCGCACAGACACACCGGACGCCATAGCGTTCGTCGGTTGGTTCAAGCGGCTATTTCTCGGATAAGAGTTGATAAGCTCGTCCAGCCGAGATATCCGGCCAATTGTGGATTCCTCTTTGAAACTTATCACACCGCACGTTGCCTTCGTATTACTCGTTGCTGTCCGTTGTTAAAAACATGTCCACCATCATTTCCGCCTCTGAAATCACCGTCCGCTACGGCGACCGCGCCGTGCTCGACTCCACCACGCTCGGCATCCAGGAAGGCGAACGCCTCGGCCTCGTCGGCCGCAACGGCGCGGGCAAGACCACCTTCCTCCGCATCCTCGCCGGACTCCAGGCGCCCGACATGGGCGAAGTCGCCCGGCAGCGCGATCTCGTCGTCAGCTATCTGCCACAGGACTTCATGCTCGATGCGACGAAGTCCGTGGCCGAGAACATCCGCGACGGCGCGGAACATGTGCTGAAGTTGATCGCGGAGTTCGAATCGCTCCCGCACGACTCCAAGCGCCACGAGGAACTGGAACAGCGCATCACCGCGCTGGAAGGCTGGACGCTGGATCAGCGGATCGAAGTGGCCATGGCGCACCTGAACTGTCCCGCCGGCGACCGGCGCGTCGAGACTCTTTCCGGCGGCGAGAAGCGTCGCGTCGCGATGTGCCGCGCGATTGTCTCGGATCCCGACTTCCTGATTCTCGACGAGCCTACGAACCATCTCGACCCGGAATCCATCGAGTGGGTGGCGGAGTTCCTCGAAAATTTTCACGGCACGTTCCTCGTCGTCACACACGACCGCTACTTCTTGGATCGCGTGGTGAAGCGGATGATTGAGCTGTCCGATGGCAAGTTCTTCTCGCACGACGGCAACTACACGGAATACCTGCTGGCCAAGGCCGAACGTCAGGCCGCCGACGCGACCGTCGAGCACAAGCGCCAGATGTTTCTGAAGAAGGAACTGGCCTGGGTGCGGCAGGGTCCGCGCGCACAACGCAGCAAGCAGAAGGATCGCTTTGAGCGTTACTACGACACCGCCGCGCAGGCCGGCCCGGTCATCGAGGAGGACGTGGAGCTTTGCATTCCGCCGCCGCCGCAGCTCGGCAATCGCACCGTGGATGTCGACGGGCTGGGCATGAGCATGGGGGATCGCAAGCTGTTCGGGGGCTTCTCCTTCAACTTCGCAAACGGCCAGCGCATCGGCGTCTGCGGACGGAACGGTCTCGGCAAAACCACGCTGCTCAAGGCCATCATCAGCCAGATCCCGCCGACGGAAGGCACGGTGAAAACCGGCCAGCTCACGAAGTTCAACTACGTGGACCAGGCCCGGCTCCAACTCAACGAAGAGAACACCGTTCTCGACGAAGTGGCCGAGGGCCGCGAGTTCGTGCAATGGGGCGACGTGAAACTGACCGTCCGCTCCTATCTGAAACGGTTCCTCTTCTCCGACGACCGTATCCTGACGCTCGTGAAGAAGCTGAGCGGCGGCGAGCGCAGCCGGCTGTTGCTCGCCCGCATCCTGAAAAGCGGCGGTAACTTTCTCATCCTCGACGAGCCGACGAACGATCTCGACCTGCCGACCCTGCGCGTGCTGGAGGAAGCCTTGATTGCGTTTCCCGGCGTGGTGCTCGTCGTCAGCCATGACCGCTATTTCCTGAACCGCGTCTGCACCGACATCCTGGCGTTCGAAGGCGACGGCAAGATCGCCCACAGCGTTGGCGACTACGATTACTATCTGGAGAAGAAGCAGAAGGCCGCTGTAGCCGCGTCTCGTAAGAGCGTGGAAGCCCCTGCCGCCAGCAAGCCGTCCGCGCCCTCACGCGACGCGGCTACGAACACCGTGAAGGCGCGCAAACTCTCTTTCAAGGAGAAGCACGAACTCGAAGGAATCGAGGCACAGATTCACAAGGTCGAGGGCGAAGTCGCGCGCATCGAGGGATTGTTTGCCGATCCGGAATTCTTCCGCAAACACGCGACGCAAGTGAATCAACTCACGGACGAGCTTGAAGCCGCAAAGGCCAACGTCACGAAGCTCTACGCCCGATGGGAAGAACTGGAAGCCATCAAGGCTGCGGGCGAAAAGGCGTAACCACCATACGAGGAGGACAGGTTTCGGAATAACCCGTCGGCGCGATCTGTCAAACTTGTTATATTCGGACACTGTTGTAATCTGAGTATCGAATTCCAAGACGAATCACGTAACGATATGAAACCCCTATTCTGGAGGTCGGTGTGCTTGCTGCCAGTGCTGTCGCTGGCAGTTTTGACAGTAGGATCACGGGCCGTTGCGCAACCCTCGATCAGCCTGGGCATTCAAATGTATGCAGGGCTTAGCATCACGGGAGTGGTCGGCACGGTTTACACCGTGCAATACACAACGAATCTGGCTCAATCCAACGACTGGATGGCCGTCGGAATCGTGCAATTGCCAAGCAGTCCCCACCTATGGATGGATACGTCGGTGCCAGCGACGACCCGGCGTTTTTACCGCGCTGTAGAAGGGCCTGCGAACCTGGCGTGGATTCCACCCGGCACATTCACCATGGGGAGTCCCTCGAATGAGTTGGAACGACAATCTTACATCTCTGAGGGGCCGCAAACGGTGGTGACGCTGACACGCGGGTTCTTTATGGCAAAACACGAGGTTACGCAGGGGGAGTATGCAGACATCGTGGGGAGGAACTGGAGTCACTTCAGGAACGGCACGGGAGCATGCTGTGGAGGCAATGGAGACTCTGTGACGAATGAGTTGCTTCATCCGGTGGAAAAAGTGACGTGGCACGATGCGACTAACTACTGCGGACGACTGACCGAACGGGAGCGTGTTTCAGAACGGCTTCCCTCGGGTTGGGCGTATCGCCTGCCAACGGAAGCAGAGTGGGAATATGGGTGTCGAGGCGGGACAACGAGTCCATTCCACTACGGGCTGACGTTGCGTTCCGGGATGGCGAATTTCGATGGTCGGAAAGAATATGAATCGTCCGTGGGCACAATCACGAACGCCACGGGAACGTATCTCGGACGCACAAGCATCGTCGGCAGCTTTGAACCCAACGGCTGGGGACTATACGATATGCATGGGAACGTGGAGGAATGGTGCTTGGATTGGGGATTGGACGCACAGGGACTAAACTTGCCAGGAGGTCGTGCCATCGATCCGGTTGGAATTATCTCGTGGGCATATCATGTCCCTCGTGGCGGTGGGTTTACCAGTCCAGCCAAACTCTGTCGGTCGGCCCGCCGCACCGTAATTTATGATCCCAAGGCTTATTCATGGATCGAAACTCAGGGCTTCCGTATTGTTCTTGCGGCGAAACCTTAAGAACGATTTAGACCAAGTAGCCCAAACCGCCTTGGCGCAGTTCACCCGTCTCTGGTAGACTCTTCTCTTCCGGCATGGCTGATCCGCGTGTTCACGAACTGCAAGCGCTCCTGCCGCGATGCCTCCTACCCGATTGGGTCCGGCTCGGCTCGCGGCTCGTCCGGCTATAGCGCGATCAACATCATCCGGCGTCGCACGATGCGGTGCTCAATCGGTTGCTTGCCCAAGCCCGAGCCTCGGCGGAGTTGCGGGAGAAGCGGCAGGCTTGCGTCCCGCGCGTTCAGTATCCGCCAGATCTTCCCATCACGGCACGCAAGGATGAAATCGTCGCCGCCATTCGCGAAAATCAAGTCGTCGTCATCGCGGGCGAGACCGGTTCCGGCAAGACCACGCAGATTCCGAAGATGTGTCTCGAAGCCGGGTTGGGCATCGAGGCGAAGATTGGTTGCACGCAGCCGCGTCGCGTGGGGCCGCGAAGTCGGTTGCAAAATTCGTTTCGACGATCGCTCCAGCAACGCGACCTACATCAAGCTGATGAACCGACGGCATCCTGCTCGCCGAGACACAGGGCGACCCGCTGCTCTCCGAATACAACATGCTGATCATCGACGAGGCGCATGAACGCTCGTTGAACATTGATTTTCTCCTCGGCTACCTCAAAGGTCTGCTCGCCAAACGAACCGACCTCAAGCTCATCATCACCAGCGCCACCATCGACACGCAGGCGTTCGCGCGGTTCGGCCGACATCACTTTCAACGCGTCCTTACGTCGGCTACATCGGCAGGCTCGCCAATCGCGTTTTGATCCAGCAGACTTCCCTCGTGAACGCGGACATCATCCAGGCGGCTTTGGCAGACATCACGGCTGAAGCGGATCCCACGCCCAAGCATCTCAAGCTGGCGAGTCTGGTCTCGGCCGTGTTCCGTGAACGCGGCATCGAACTGGTCGTGGTTGGCGGTTCTGCCATCGAGTTCTATACGGAGGGCGCCTACGTCTCCGGCGATTTGGACATGTGCGTGGTGGCGGCAACAACAGCGCTGACGGTTCGGGCGCGGCAGGAAATCATGGCCACACTCCTGGCCAAAGGCGGACCACGCAGTTGGCAGGTCAGCGGGCTTTTCGTGGACGTTCTCTCCGCCTTTGAGAACCTCGCCCGCACACCCATCCGTCGGCTGGCCGGGCCCTGGGGCGAAGTTCAAATCTCCCCCGTGGAAGAACTCATCGTCGAGCGCGTGCTGATTTCAAAGTATCCCGGTGACTATCCACCAGCCCACGAATGTGCTACCAAACTCTTGGCTGCCGCGCTCCTCGGCGAAGTCGAATGCGACTGGAGCGAAGTCCGGCGGCTCGCGCAATGCAACGCCTACAAGAACTGGAACGACGTCAAAGAACTGGTCCATGAACACGCCCAAGCTCTCCAAGTCCGGAATCCCTGCGATTCCGATGAATGAGCCGATGTCCTGGGAAGACTGGCTTGCCGGACGTCGCACCCGCCGCGAAACCGGCAACCGTGTCGCGCCGGAAATTATCCGTCGCCCTTCCAGTTCCAGCGACCGGCGGCTCCGGGAACTCTTCAACGGCGAACGCGGTTTGCCGTTCAAGAAGACAGAAGAGCTTTAAGGCTGCGGCCCAAACCGCCTTGGCGCAGTTCCCTCCTCTCTGCTAACCTCCACGCTCCGACATGGCTGATCCGCGTGTTCACGAACTGCAAGCGCTCCTGCCGCGTTGCCTCCTGCCCGACTGGGTCAGGCTCGGCTCGCGGCTCGTTCGTCTTTTGCGCGACCAGCATCATCCCGCATCGCACGATGCGGTGCTGAATCGTCTGCTCGCCCAGGCACGTTCCTCGGCGGAGTTGCGCGAGAAACGCGGGGCCTGTGTCCCGCATGTTCAGTATCCGCCGGATCTTCCCATCACTGCGCGGAAGGACGAAATCGTCGCCGCCATCCGCGACCATCAGGTCGTTGTCATCGCGGGCGAAACCGGTTCCGGCAAGACCACGCAGATTCCCAAGATGTGCCTGGAAGCCGGTCTGGGCATCGAGGCGAAGATTGGTTGCACCCAGCCGCGTCGCGTCGCCGCGCTCTCCATCTCGCAGCGCATCGCCGAGGAACTGAACGTCGCGTGGGGCCGCGAGGTCGGCTGCAAGATTCGTTTCGACGACCGCTCCAGCAGCGAGACCTACATCAAGCTGATGACGGACGGCATTCTGCTCGCCGAGACGCAGGGCGATCCGTTGCTGTCCGAATACAACGCCCTCATCATCGACGAGGCGCATGAGCGTTCGCTGAACATCGATTTTCTCCTCGGCTACCTCAAGGGCCTGCTCGCCAAGCGCACCGACCTCAAGCTCATCATCACCAGCGCGACCATCGACACGCAGGCATTCGCGCGGCACTTCGGCGACGCGCCCATCATCGAGGTCTCCGGCCGGACTTATCCTGTGGAAGTCCTCTACGAACCGTTCGATGCGAACTCCGAGGAGAGCGGCGACGTGACCTTCATCGACGCTGCGGTCAGCACCGTTGAGAAGCTGATGTACGAGTCGGACAATGGTGACATCCTCATCTTCCTGCCCGGCGAACGCGACATTCGCGAGACGCGCGACATGCTCGAAGGCCGCTTCGGCCGCGACGCGGAGATCATTCCGCTCTTCGGCCGGCTCAGCGCGGGCGAACAGCAACGCGTCTTCTCCCCGTCGTTCCGGCGGAAGATCATCATCGCGACGAACATCGCTGAAACGTCCCTGACCATTCCGGGCATCCGCTATGTCGTGGATGCCGGCCTCGCACGCATCAGCCGCTACAATCCGCGTACGCGCACCAAGCGACTGCCCGTCGAGCCGGTCTCGAAGAGCAGCGCCAACCAGCGCAAAGGCCGCGCCGGTCGTGTGCAGGACGGCATCTGCATCCGGCTTTATTCCGAGGAAGATTTTGAAGGACGCTCGCCGCACACACAGCCGGAGATTCAGCGGGCGAACCTTGCCGAAGTCATCCTGCGCATGAAAGCGTTTCACCTCGGTGCCATCGAGACGTTTCCGTTTCTCAATCCGCCGACGCCCGCCGCCATCGACAACGGTTACAAGCTGCTCCAGGAGCTCGGCGCGCTCGACGACGCGCGTGAGCTCACGCGCCTCGGCGAACAGCTCGCGCGTCTGCCCATCGATCCCACGCTCGGCCGGATGCTCCTGCAATCGCAGGCCGAGCACGCGACGCGCGAACTGCTCATCATTGCCGCCGGCCTGAGCATTCAAGATCCGCGTGAGCGTCCCATGGAACAGAAGGACGCCGCTGCCGCCGCGCACAAGCGCTTCAGCGATCCGCGCTCGGACTACCTCACGCTGCTGAACATCTGGAACGCGTTTCACGAGCAGTGGGAAAAGCTGCGCACGCAAGGTCAGCGGCGGAAGTTCTGCAAGGCGCACTTCCTTTCCTACAACCGGATGGTCGAGTGGCAGGATTTGCACGGGCAACTGGAGGGCGCTCTGGGCGATCTCGTCAACGTGCGCCTGAACGAAAGCAACGCGGCCTACGACGCGATCCATCGCTCGATTCTCACCGGACTGCTCGGCCACGTCGCGCGACGCGAGGAGCGAAACACTTACAAGGGCACCGGCAATCGTCCGCTCGCAATCTTCCCTGGATCGGGATTGTTCGACCGGAATGAGAAGGCACAGCAAACGCGGGGCAGAGATCAGAATAACGCCCGCCCTCACCCCGGCCCTCTCCCCCAGGAGAGGGAGAAACGCCCGCCGCTCAAGAGTGGTTCGCTGCCACTAACAGGTAGGGACGCGGCAAAAGACGCACGCACCAGCCCAACGCCCGATTCGCGACTCCCTCTCCTGGGGGAGAGGGCCGGGGTGAGGGCGGACCAATCTTCAACAAAACCAGCCAGCCAACCGCAATGGATCATGGCGGGCGAAATCGTGGAGACCTCCCAGATCTTCGCTCGAACCATCGCGGGCATCGATCCGATGTGGATCGTCGAGCTCGCGCCACACGTCTGCAAGCTGACCCACAGCAACCCGCAGTGGATGGCGACGAAGGGCAGCGTGCTGGTGGATGAGAAAGTCACGCTGCACGGCCTGGAAATTCACACCCGCAAGGTGGATTACGGAAACATCAACGCGAAGGAAGCGACGGAGATATTCATCCGCGCGGCGCTGGTGGAGGAGAATCTCTTTCCTGGGCCCGGCAGCAGCCGACGTCAGGAGGCTCAATTTTCAGAACGCAACCCAAGCAGTCAGAGCCTTCTCACGTCGGCTGCTACAGATGAAGAACGTCCGCTGCCGCCGCAATACCGCTTCGTCGCGCACAACCGCGCCGTGCGCCAGAAAATCGCCACCTGGCAGACGCGTGTCCGGCGTCACGACCTGCGCGATGTGGACCATGCGATGTTCGACTTCTACGCGAAACGCATCGAGAACATCTCCTCGCTTCACGAACTCAACCGCCTGCTGCGCGACTGCTCGGGCGAAACGGACTTCCTCTGCGCCACTGAAGCCGATCTCGTCGGCGACGCGGACCTGAGCTACGACGCGCATGCCTTCCCCGACAACGTCACGCTCGATCAACAGCCCGTCGCCCTGAGCTACGCCTACGCGCCCGGTGAGGATTGGGATGGCGTGACCGTGAAGCTCCCCGTCGGCCTCGCCCAGACCATCTCGCCCGCCAGCGTCGCGTGGGCCGTGCCCGGTTTGCGCGAGGAACAAATCGCCGAACTGCTCCGCGCCCTGCCCCGCACCATTCGCCGCGAGCTGATGCCGTTCCCGCCGAAGATCGCCGAGATCGCGCGCGACTTCCGACCAACCGGTCCGTCCTTCCTGCACGATCTCGCGAAGTTCATTCATCAGCATTACGGCCTCGCCATCTCGCCCGCGTCATGGCCCGCCGATGCCCTGCCCGCGCATCTCCGGCTGCGCATCGAAATCGTCGGGCACGACCGCAAGACCCTGAGCGCCGGACGTGATCTGGACGCGCTGCGGCAACAGCTCGAAAAGCCGAAGTCCACGCCCCTCGGCGAAACGCCCGCGTGGACCCGCGCCACCGCGCAATGGGAACGCGCCGCGCTCACCGGCTGGACCTTCGGTGACTTGCCCGAACGCATCACCGTGAGCGAGAGCAACGCCCTGCCCGTCTATGCGTGGCCCGGACTGCGCGTCGAGGATGGCCATGTGTGCGTGCGCCTGTTCCCCGGTGCTGAAGCCGCCCGCCGCGTGAGCCTCGCCGGCTTGCAGCGCCTCGTTGAACTCTCGTTGCAGCGCGACCTCGGGTGGCTGCAAAAAGATCTGCGCGCGCTCGTCAAATTCGACCTGATGCTGGTCGGCTGGATGACGGGAGATGAATTGCAATCATCCGCCTTCGAGAGCCTCAAGCGCCACGTCCTGCCCGGCGAACTGCTCCCGGCGCTGACGCAATCGCACTTCAACGAAGCAGCCGAAGAAGCGCGTCGAAGAATTCCCGGTGTCGCGCAGCAGCTCATGGATCGGCTCACCACCATTCTTCCGCTGCGCCAGGAAGTCGCGCGCCGCTGTCCTCCGCCTGCGAAGCCCGCCGCGCCGCAGAAGCTCACGGGCTTCAGCCAGCTCGGCGTCGCGCCTCCCGCACCCGCTGCGCCGGTCCGAGGCTACGCCACCATCGCCGCCGATCTCGCCGCGCTGATGCCGAAGAACTTTCTCGAAACGACTCCCTTCGAGCGCCTGACTCATCTGCCGCGTTACCTGAAGGCCATGCTCACCCGCTTCGAGCGCGCCGCGCAGAATCCGCTCAAGGATCAGGAACGCGCCCGCCAAGTCGCGCCTTACCTCGACGCGTTCCGTTCCTTGCAGGTCGGCCCGAACACCTCGGCCGAGACGCGGGCGAAAGTGGACGAGTTCCGCTGGATGATTGAGGAGTTCAAAGTCTCGCTCTTTGCGCAGGAGCTGGGGACTGCGTTTCCTGTTTCGCCCAAGCGGCTGGATGCACATCTGCAATCCATCCGGGTCACGACGTAAGCCGGAAGGATGCAGGAAGAGTCTCACGCAAAGAGCGCGAAGGACGCAAAGGGGGAATCGGATTGTGGGCAAGCTGCCCGCACCACATTTGTGTGGGAGGAAAGTCTTACGCCCATTATTCACGTTTGATCTTTGCGTCCTTGGCGCACGTTGCGTGAGCCATCGCTACTCCCGAATCCCAACGGGATTCCGTCCTCCAGCCCAAGGGTTGCGAGGCACGAGCTACCCTGGGAAAGCTCGCAGAAAAATCTCTCAACCCCAACGGGGTTGCGTCACATCACATCGATCGTTTGCCGCAACCCCGTTGGGGTTGGAAGACTCTTGCCAGGCGTACCCAGGGTAGCCTCGCCGACTCGGCAACCGCTGGGCTGGAGGACGGAATCCCGTTGGGATTCGGGAAAGAGAGCAACGGCTCGCGCGCAGTCCAAGACTGCTGGCGCGCGTTCATCAGCGCCGGAATTCCCCGCTCGCCCGGCTACGATGATCTGCCCGTCGTTTCCGATCACCCCCGATTCGTGTCCATGGTGTCCATTCGTGGTTTCTCCTGTTTCCACTCCCAGAAATTTTCCCCACGCCACCACGGAACTGATTCCCACCATCGGTGTCTAATTGGTTGTGATGTTCGTGCTTTCACTCAGCAAGGCTTCCTTCGCATGATTTCTCCCAGTGCATTCCACACCTCTTGAACCTATGAACCGCCCTCAACCGCCCCGCGAGGTCTTCCAGAAGCTGCTCGCCAACATCGAGCGCGTCATCCACGGCCAGACCGATGCGCTGCGCAAGGTTCTCGCCGCGTTCGCCAGCGACGGCCATGTGCTGCTTGAGGACTTTCCCGGCACCGGCAAGACCACCCTCGCCAAGGCGCTCGCCCGTTCCATCGACGCGAAGTTCAAGCGCGTCCAGTTCACCCCGGACCTCCTGCCCAGCGACATCCTCGGCGTCTCCATCTACAACCAGCGCGAGCAGGTGTTTCAATTCCACGAAGGCCCGGTCTTCACCAACATCCTGCTGGCCGACGAAATCAACCGCGCCTCGCCCCGCACGCAGTCCGCGCTGCTCGAAGCGATGGGCGAAGGCCAGGTGAGCGTGGAAGGTGAACGGCTGCGGCTGCCGGACTTGTTCTTCGTGATCGCGACGCAGAACCCGGTCGAGTTTCGCGGCACGTATCCATTGCCCGAGGCGCAGATGGATCGCTTCGCCCTTCAGTTCACGCTCGGCTACGTCACGCCCGATCAGGAGGTCGCGATTCTCTCGGCGCAGGCGGACAACCATCCGCTCGAACGCATTTCGTCCTGCGTCTCCGCCGCCGACATCGCGAGCCTCAAGGCCGCCGTGCGCCAGGTGAAGATCAGCGAGGAGCTTAAGCGCTACATCGTCGATCTGACCGGCGCGACGCGGCACGTCTCCGGCGTGCAGCTCGGGGCCAGCCCGCGCGCTTCCCTGGCCTTGATGAAGGCCGCGCAGGCTCTCGCGGTGTTCGACGGGCTCGACTTCGTGACGCCGGATCAAATCCAGGAGATGGCCTCGCCCGTGATCGCACACCGGCTGTCGCTGGAACCGCAGGCGAAGTTCTCGGGCCTGTCCGCCGCTGGAATCGTCGCCGACATCGTGAAGAAGATTCCGGTGCCCGCCTGACCCGATGTTCTCGTACCGCCTATACCGGTTCGTCTCGTGGATTCGTTACACGGTCCCGCGCCGCTTCACACCGGCGGGACTGCTGGCGCTCATCACGCTGACGGCGAGCGGAGCCGTCGGCGCGGACATGGATCAAACCGTCGCGTTCCAAATCTTCGCCTTCCTCCTGTCGCTGCTGCTCGTGTCGATGCTGGCCGCGCCCTTCTTCCGTGGCCGGTTCCTCGCGCGCCGGATTCTTCCAAGGTTCGGCAGCGTCGGCCAACCGCTCGCCTACCATCTCGTGGTGCGCAACGCCACGCGGCGAACTCAGCGGACTCTGGAAGTGATCGATGAACTCCTGGACCCGCGTCCAACCAGGGCGGAGTTCACCCGCGCCCGCCATCGGCTCGTGCTCGAAGGCTTCCGCAAGCTGCGGCTGGCCGCTCCCGTTCCGTTCCAACCCATCGCGTCGGGCGTGAAGCCCGTCGCGCTTCCCATCCTGCGCGAGCACGCCGAAGCCACGGTTCGCTCCGAGATGATTCCGCTTCGGCGCGGTGCGCTGCGATTCGCCGCCGTCATCATCGCGCGGCCCGATCCACTGGGCTTGTTCCGTGGATTCATCCGCACGCCGCTGCCGCAGTCCGTCCTGATTCTGCCGAAGCGTTATCCGCTGCCGAACTTCACGCTGCCCGGCTCGCGCACCTACCAGCGCGGCGGCGTGGCGCTCGCCTCCGCCATCGGCGAATCCGACGAGTTCGTGGCGCTGCGCGATTATCGGCCCGGCGATCCGCTGCGGCACATTCATTGGCGAAGCTGGGCGCGGCATGGACGTCCCGTCGTGAAGGAATTCCAGGACGAATTCTTCGTCCGCCACGCGCTGATTCTCGACACGTTCGCGAACGGCGATCAGCAGGCGGTTTTTGAAGAAGCCGTGTCCGTCGCGGCGTCCTTCGCCTGCACGGTCGGGACACAGGAGACGTTGCTCGACCTGCTGTTCGTCGGGCCGCAGGCCGTCTGCGTCACGACGGGACGCGGTCTCGGCCAGGCCGAACAGGCCTTGGAAGCACTCGCCGCCGTGCAGCCCGGCACGACGCAGCCCTTCAGCGCGCTGGAGGAACTGGTCATGCGCTACGCCGGCGCGCTGTGCGGCTGCGTGTGCGTGCTGATCCATTGGGATGAAGCCCGGCGTGAACTCGTGCGCAAACTTGAAGGACGCGGTCTGCCTGTGGTGGTTCTTCTGATTACCGGTCCCCTCACTTCGAAACGCGAGACCACGGTTCCTGTCACGGAACGCCCGGAACATTTCTTCATTCTCGAAGCCGGCCAGATCGCGGAGGGACTGCAACGGCTCGGGAAGGAGCTGGCATGAACACGCCGCCGTTTCTGGTGGGAGCCGCCCTCCTGTTCTGGGGGGCACAGGCGGGCTGGCTGTGGCTCGGCGCGCTCGCGGCGGTCGTGCTGGAAGCGCCACGGCTGGCGAAGACCCGGCTGCAGTTCACGCAGGCGGACCTCGACCGCATCTGGAACCTCTGCTTTGTGCTGTTCTTCGGCGCGATGGTGGTGGCGTTCGTGACCAGCGACGGCGCTTCCGCGCTGAACAACGTGGCGAACAACAACTCCATCGCCAACCGCATCGAGGCGCTCAACAAGGGCGGACGCTCCGTCATTCTCGTGCTGCTGTGGCTGCCGCTCATCTATCTGCCCATCGTCGTGGCGCAGGCGTTCAGCGAACAGGAACGGATGGACTGGAGCACGTTCTCCTGGTGGCTGCGCAAACAGCGCGGGAAGAATAATCCGCGCCCGGCCGGCTCGGGATTGAACGTGGCGTGGCCTTACTTCGCGCTCTGCCTGCTCTCCGCCAGCGCCGCGAACCAGCATACGCTCTACTTTCCGATTGGCATCACGGTGATCGCGGCCTGGGCGCTCTGGAGCCGGCGTTCGAGAAGCGTTCCCATCGGGATCTGGGTGACGTTCCTGCTGATGGCGCTGAGCGCGGCATTCACCGCTGAACTCGGAATGCGCCAAATGCAGATGGTGATGCAGCGTCTGGAGAGCACGCTCATCGCCCGGTTCGGCAGCGGGCGAGGCTTTGAGCCCAAGGAGCAGCGGACCGGACTGGGATCGGTGGGCCGGATGAAGCTGTCCGGCAGC
>Ga0163153_10002230_pt1 | contig 28814 bp, 28 predicted proteins | sample OliLakLV19MP6IB1_FD_148629 | JGI IMG/M metagenome (GOLD analysis project Ga0163153, IMG submission 148629) | Freshwater microbial mat bacterial communities from Lake Vanda, McMurdo Dry Valleys, Antarctica - Oligotrophic Lake LV.19.MP6.IB-1 | ecosystem: Environmental > Aquatic > Freshwater >...
GCTCGTAGGCCGAGCCGATCTGCTCTCGGGGAGGACTGCACGCGCCGACGAGCTTCTGCGCGGCGGCCCAGTCGAGCTCCCGTGCGCAGGCTCGAAGTGCCTCAGCGTCGACGATCGATGCCATCACGTCGGCTCGAACGACGAACCCCGGTGGGACATTCAACCCGGCGGTAGCCATGGCGGCGAGACTCGCGCCTTTGCCGCCGGACACACGGAGGTCGAGGCACGCGCTGTCGTCGAACCAGACGATGACCTCAGTCATCGATGATCGCGACGGCTCGCACCGGCGCCGCCGTCGTTCCCATCCATTTGATCGGAAAGACGGAGAGCTTGAAGCCGTGCGGCGGGAGCTTGTCCAGGTTGGTCATGTTCTCGAGGTGCCAGTAGTCCTCGTCCATCATCACGAGGTGGGCCTCCCAGAAGTGCTTCTGCTCGAACATCGCCCACACCGGGGGGTCGAAGGTGATCGCATCGACGCCCATCATCCGGACGCCCTGCGCGATCAGGTGGCGGGTCGCCTCGGCGGTCATACCACAGTGGTCGGTGCGGTACCGCTCCTCGTCCTGATACGCCCCGGCGCCGGTATGCATGAGCACGATATCGCGCTCCTTGAGGGTATAGCCGATCTTCTCGAGTGCCTCGTCGATCTCGTCGGGGAAGATCCGCGAGCCCGACTCCTTGTGCGTGAAGTCGAGGACGACCCCGTCCGAGTAACAGTACTCGAGCGGAATTCCTTCGACGCCGGGCGCATCCGGGCCGCGGAGGTGCTTGACGGCGTCGACATGCGTTCCGACATGGTCGTTCTGCGAGATCATGTAGCTCGCCGTCAACCAGGTCGCGCCGTGCTCGGCCGCGCCGATTCGCTCTGCGAACTCCTCCCACGTCTCGTGGATGCGCATGTCCGGCGGCGGCACGCGGGGGAACGTCATCATGCCGGGATGGACGGGCATGGATAGGTCGACCAACCGACTCATGGGGCCTCCTCGGAGAGCATGGAGCGGAGAACCTCGAAATGCCGACGCATCGCTGCAGCCGCCGCGTCGGGGTCCTTCGCACGAATGGCGGCAAGGATCGGCTCGTGGATCGCGACGATCTCATCGAGCCCGATGCCCGCCCCCAGGGACGTGATCATCGTCCGGCCTTCGACACGAAGAGACAGCCAGACATCACCCAGGATCGAGTTCCCGGATGCTTCGACGATGGTGCGGTGGAACGCGACATCGGAGATCACCTGCTGGTGTCGGTCTCCCTCCACGGCAGCGTCCTCCATCGCGCCAAGATGCTGCTCGAGCTCCTCGACATCGCCGTCGAGCTGCAGCGTGGCGAGCCGCACCGCAACCTCCTCGATCGCGGACCGGACGGGAAAGATCTCGACCATCTCGGCGCGCGAGACGGCTCGTACTCGAGCCCCACGAAACGGCTCCGATTCCACGAACCGGAGAACCTCGAGCTCACGCAGTGCCTCCCGCACCGGCACCTGACTCGTCTCGAACTCCCTGGCCAGTCGCGTTTCGACGAGCCGCTCTCCGGGCTCGTAGACGCCGGTCAGGATCCGCTCGAGAATAATCTCCTTGATGTGCTCGCGGAGAAGGAGGCGCGTTGCCCTCATGTGGCCTCTGGTGCCCGCTCGAGAACATCGACGACACCGGTGGCTCCGTTGACCCTGATTCTGTCTCCCGTCGCAATCAGCTTCGTTGCGACGGACGTGCCGACGACAGCGGGTAGACCGAACTCACGGGCGACAACCGCCGGGTGTGACGCGACGCCTCCTGCATCTGTGACGAGTCCCCCGATCCGTGTGAACAACACCACCCACGCAGGGTTCGTCATCTGACACACGAGGATCTCACCGTCCTTCACCTGGTCGAACTCGTCAACCGACCTGACGAGACGCGCAATCCCCTCGACTGCGCCCGGCGACCCCGCGAGCCCATGAATCGTGTCCGCCACATCGGTGTGCTCGCGATGAAACTTCTCGGGGAAGCCCCAGAGCGTGTAGTAGGGGAACGCGAGCTGTGACTCCGTTGCGGTGCCGATCCACTCGGGCGGACGAACTGCGAAGCTCCGCTCGCGGTCGTCCCGCCGGTCGCCTATGAGCGTCTTCGCGTCGAACGCGTCCGGATTACCGACGAGCACTCGGAGTTCGTTGTAGTGAAGGAACATCACACCTTCGGGGTCGTCGAGGCGATCGGCCGCAACGAGCGCCCGACCAATAGCGACGAGAACGAGACGGACGTAGGCGTTGGTGCCCTGATCGATGTAGAAGTGGTGATCAGGCGTCAGCGGGTTCATCCGAAGCGAGAGCTCGAGGGCGCGCTCGAGCTGCTCGCGCGCCTCTCCCGCAGGGACTCCGTCGAGAAGCTCGCCCTTGGCCGCCTCGAGGTCATCCGCCACCGCCGCGAGGGTCGATGGGAAATCGTAGTCCGTTGCAAGGTACGCACGAATTGTCTCGATGATGGGCGCCGGGTTCTCGCGCCAGGTCGGATAGACGAACTCGTGCGACCAGATTGCCTTGTTCCCGAACTCCTTGCGATGTGGATCGAGTCGTTCCGCGAGGAAACGGCGTCCGCGCTCCGATCCTTCGAGCGCACGCAGCACAGGAGTAGCGGTCTCATCCGCGAACGCGCTCGACAGCTCGGCGTCCCCCTTGATCTCCTCCTTCATCTGCCAGAGCTGCTCGATTGCATCCCAGTTCCGATCGGCGACCGAGCTCTGCAGGCGCCCAGCAAGCGCCGGATCGACGTCGCCCTTGACCTCGGCGATCGTGTCGCTCAGCGCCATCGTGGCTGAAAACTGGGCGAAGTTCAGCATCCAGTGGATCTTCCAGTGGCGATCGTGGATGTCGATGGCGTCCTCGAGGAGGACGGCGAGCTCGACAAGAGACGGATCGCGTTCGAGGGAGGCACCCAGGTAGGCGAAGTTCCGCTCGATCTCGGGCCGCAGGCGATCGCGCCACCAGTCGAGGAAGTTCTCGGCATAGTGCGGGAGCACCGCGCCGAGGTAGGCGCCGATCCCATCGGCCCACTCGCCTCGCGGTACCCGGGCGGCGTAACGCGCCTGATACTCGCTCGACTCGACGATGAGGGACGAGTCGGCCGGCACGGCAGCGTGGTAGACGTACCCGTTGACGTTCTTGGCGATCCAGTCGGACGCAAACGGCGTGCCGAATCGGCGGAACATGTGATCGCAGGTCAGCCACCACCCCCCGATGTCGAAGAACATCGGCGAAACCGGGTTGGGAATGTGAAGGTCGTCGAAGATCCAGAAGAGATCGCGCTCACCCTCACTCCACTCGACGGGGAAGGCGTCGTCGCCGTAGAAACCTCCGAGAATCGCCTCGTTGCCGTTGGCTGCCATTGACTCGCCCTTTCCTCGCTCTCATCAGAAGGCCGCGCTGAAGGTACCGTATAATCGTTTATACATGATGGATGAGCTCGGACGGTTCAGGTTGGAAGGGCGCGTTGCGATCGTGGCCGGCGGGTCGGGGGGCATCGGGGTCCGTACGTGCGCTGCCCTCGCCCGGGTCGGCGCCAGGGTCGCGGTGATCAGCCGGTCGGCCGAGCGACTCACTGCGGCGACCGACGCCGTGACGGCGGCAGGCTCCGAGGCACTCCCTGTTGTCGGAGACATGACGGTCAAGGCCGATGCAGACCGGGCAGTATCCGAGACGCTCGAGCGCTTCGGTCGCGTCGACATCCTCATCAACGCGATCGGGGGCGGCGCAGGCGCGGTTCTGCACAACGCAGAGGACTACCCCGAGAAGGACTGGGACTGGATCTTCGATCTGAACCTGCGATCCACGCTGCTTCCCTCACAGGCTGTGGCCCGCGCGATGATCGCCGCCGGAACCGGCGGCCGGATTCTCAATCTCTCCTCGGTGCGCGGCCAACTCGGCCTCAACGCAGGCTACTCGGCCTACGTCGCCGTCAAGGGCGCGATCAACGCCCTCACCCGACAACACGCGACCGAGTGGGCAAAGCACGGCATCACCGTCAACGCGATCTCCCCCACCTTCGTCCGCACCCCGCAGGTCGAGAGCATGCTTGCCGACAAGGCGTTCTACGAGAAGCTCATCGCCCGAATCCCGCTCGGCAGGATCGCCGAGCCCGATGACCTCATCGGCGCCATGCTCTTCTTCTGCTCGGACGCCTCCTCGTTCGTCACCGGCCAGAACCTCACCCTCGACGGCGGGCTCACCGCCACCCAGTGAGCGGCTGGACGCCCTACGGGGTACCGGTAGAACGCTCCAGCAACTCCTCGACCTCCGCGGCCGTCGGCATGTCGTCGGCGCACCCGAGGCGAGATGCGACGAGCGCACCCGCGGCGTTCGCGAACCGTAGGGTCCGTTCGAGCGGCCACCCGGCAAGCAGCCCGTGACAGAGGGCTCCGCCAAAGGCATCCCCCGCACCGAGCCCGTTGACGACCTCGACGGGAATGGGAGGCAGCACGATCTCTTCATCCTGCGTCGCGCCCAGCACTCCGTCCGGGCCGAGCTTCACGACCGCGAGCTCGACGCCGAGGTCGAGAAGCGCGCGAGCGGTGTCGGATGCCGAGCGATCCCCGACGAGCGGAATCGCCTCGGTGCGGCCGCCGACGACGACCGTTGCGCGCTCGACGGCCATCCGACCGAGTCGTCCCGGCTCGGTCTCGCTCGACCAGAACATCGGCCGGTAGTCGAGATCGTGCACCGTGATCGACCTGCCGTGCCGCGCGTCGAGCGCCGCCAGGGTTGCCGCGCGGCTGGGCTCCTCCGAGAGGCCCGTCCCGGTCGTCCAGAAGAGCGGCACGCGCGCGATCTCCTCGAGGTCGAGCTCGTCGCGGTCGATCGTCATGTCGGGGGCGGTCGGCTCGCGATAGAACAGGAGCGGGAAGTGGTCGGGTGGGAAGATCTCGCAGAAGACGATGGGGGTTCGCAGCGTCGGATGGGTCCCGACCCGAGAGGCGTCGACGCCGAACTCCTGCAGCGCCTGTCGGACGTAGGGTCCGAACGCATCGTCTCCGACCTTCGTGATCACTCCGCTCGAGCGGCCGTACCTCGCAGCCGCGACGGCAACGTTCGTGGCCGTCCCGCCGAGCATCTTGCGGAACGTCCGCACCTCGGCGAGCGGCACGCGTAGCTGCTCGGGGTAGAGGTCGACGCCGACCCGCCCCATCGTCAGCACCTGGAGGCCGCCTGAACCCCGGTTTGGAGCATCAACCATGGCGCAAGACCCCGCCAATCCCGATCTCGTGCGAGCCCCCGGCCGTGGATGCGGCCGGAGGCTCGTCGGAGGAGAAGTGCAGCAACCTCAGCGGAGTGGCATGAGGTGAGTGAACGGCTCGTCGTCCGGGAGCTGATCCCAGGCGAGGCCCTCATCCGTCGCGGCGATGTAGCGCGGCTCGATCCCGAGCTCCTCGAGCACGATGTTGCGAGCCTGCGGGATAGCGCTCGCCTTGTAGAACGCAAGATGCCGATTGAAGCCCTGGCGACCAAAGCCGCAGTCGGTCGAAAGGATCAACTTGTCGGCCGGGATGTGCTCGAGCGCTCTGCGCACCCTGCCTGCGACGACCTCGGGGAAGTCGGCCTGGAGCGTGCGGTGACTGACGACACCGACCGCGACCTTCTTCTTCAGTGAGTCCTTGTACGGCGCAAAGAGCGACAGCTCCTTGAGGTCGTTCTCGGTCGCCTCGACCGTCCAGACATCTCCGTTGAGCCGCTCGAGGTAGATCTCGACCGAGTTCGCATACGACTCGTCCGTGAACACCTTCTGCATGTTCGGATTGCCCCAGCAGGTATGGATCCACACCTCGACGTCATCGAGCCCCTCGATCTCCCGGTTGAAGCAATCAACGAGGAAGTCGAGCAGCTTCGTCTCCTTCGGGTAGTAGCACGCCATGAAGTGAAGGGTCGGCTCCTCGATCTGGATCACCTTGCAGCCGGACGCAGCAAGCTGCCGGAGCTCGAGGTTCATCGCCTCGGCCATATCCCAGGTCACCTGCATCTTGTCATCGAGGTCGTAGTGATCGGTATGGCTGTCGAGGAAGAACGCGAGCACCTGCGCCGAGCACGAGCCGAACTTGATCTGCTTTCCCGACGCGGCGCTCTGCTGACCGATCCGCCAGATCTTCGCGTACTCGAGCGGATTCTTCGGGTCATGCTCGACCTTGCCGACGACCCGCGGCCAACGCCACGTCTTGTAGATCGAGTCGAGCATGGTGCCAACGGGATACGCGAGCAACGGCGAACGCGTGTTCCGCGTCTGCAGCTCCTCATGCTCGAGCCCCTTCCAACGCTGCAGCGGATAATGGTGCCACGAGCGACCGGCAACGTCCTCGTCGAGGTGGTAGTCACCCGTCGTCAGGATGTCGAGCCCGGCCCGCTCCTGATCGGAAATGACCATCGCATGTGCGTCGGTGAACTGCTCGCGAAACCAGGGATCCATCATGGCTGTGTCGAGCGGGCGACCCCACATGTTGGCCGTGTACCAGCGCGGCCGGGGCCACGAGCCCGTTACCGTCGCCGGAAGCATGAGGTCTTTCGTTGCGGTGAACAACAGCTGCCTCCCCGTTTGAGTCGGCTCCCGGATCGAGAGCGCAGGTGCCCGTGATACTACTCGGCTACAACCTTCGAAAGCGCAGAACCGATGACGGACGACGACCCACGAACATGACCACACATCCGGTTCCACATCGCCCCGAAATCGGGATGGCCGTCGCGGACTTGCCTACGCCAGCGATCGTCGTCGATCTCGATAGGCTCGACCGGAATCTCCGTTCCTGGCAGACGGCGGTTTCCTCGGCGGGGGCGCGTTTCAGGCCCCACATCAAGACCCACAAGATCGTCGAGATCGGGGCACAGCAGATCGAGCTGGGCGCGTCCGGCATCGCTGCGGCAAAGGTGTCCGAGGCGGAGGTCTTCGCCGCAGCAGGCATCCGCGACGTCGTGATTGCCTACCCCGTGCTCGGCGCAGACAAGGCGGACCGCGTGGCACTGATGGCGGCGGGCGGCGCGAACATGGCGGTGAACGTCGACAGCGAGCTCGGCGCCGAAGAGCTGAGCGCCGCGGCCGTAAAGCACGGGACACGCATCGGAGTCCAGCTCGAGGTCGACACGGGTCTCAACCGGGTAGGCTTCCGGCCCGACGAGACAGATCGACTCGAAGCTCTGGCGCGCTTTGTGATGTCCCTTCCAGGCCTCCAACTCGAGGGAGTCACGACCCACCGAGGAATTGGATTCGAGGGTGCGGTGGAAATGACCCCGACGGAGGCAGGGCTCGCGGAGGGTGCGCTGCTCGTGGAGGTGGCCGAGCGCCTGAGGGCCCGCGAGATCCCGATTCGCGAGGTGACGGCCGGAGGCACGGTCACCGGCCGAGCGGTCGCCACGGTGCCCGGTGTAACCGAGGTACGGGCGGGAACCTACGTCTTCAACGACCTGATGCAGCTCGGCCACGGATCGGCCACCCCCGCCGACCTCGCACTGACCATCGTCTGCACCGTGGTGAGTCATCACGGCGACCGCGCGACGATCGACGGCGGCTCGAAGACCTTCGCCGGCGACTATCGAATCGGCGGGTCGGCCCCTGGTGGATCGGGATTTGCCCGTGCCGTCGATCGGCCGGTCTTCGTCGATCGCCTCTCCGAGGAGCACGGGATGATCACGACGGGAGCAGACTTGGTGACCCTCGGCGAGAAGATCGCCTGGATCCCGTCACATGTATGCCCGTGCGTCAACCTCGCCGATGAGATCTACGGCGTCAGGGACGGGCTCGTCGAGGTGGTCTGGCGCGTCGAGGGACGCGGGAAGCGGACGTAGCGCGCTGATCAGCCGATCGACGGTCCTTCGACCTCGAACACGCCATCCGCTCCCCCAGCTGACACGACGGCGGCGCCGGTCGCGGCGTCAAAGACGTGGAGCCGGCGTGGGTCGAAGCTGACGCGAACGTCGGACCCCGGTGCGGGAGCGAGCGCCGGGGGGGTCAGCGCCTTGACGACCAGTCCGCCGAGATGGAGGTCGACGACGGTCTCGCCGCCGAGCGGCTCGGTCACGAAGACACTCGCCGGGGCGCCGCCGTTGCCGGTTCCGATCTGAACGTCCTCGGGCCTGACACCGAGCACACACGACGCCCCGTCCACGATCGCACCCGGGGCCGAGGTCGTCGAGAGGACACGGACGGAAAAATCGGGGTGAACGACCCGAACGACCCCATCCGACGTCCCGAACGTACACGGGACAAAATTCATGGGCGGGCTACCGACCACGGTCGCTGTGAACTGATTTGCCGGCCGGTGGTAGACGTTCTCCGGCGTGTCGACCTGCTGGATCACGCCGCTGCCGAGCACCGCCACCCGATCCGGCATGCTCATGGCCTCTATCTGGTCGTGCGTGACATAGACGAGCGTGCGGTGGACGTCGCGCTGCAGTCGCTTCAGTTCGACCCGCATCTCGAGGCGGAGAAGCGCGTCGAGCGCAGAGAGTGGCTCGTCGAGCAAGAGCACCCGCGGGTTGCGCACCATGGCGCGACCGAGCGCGACGCGCTGTCGCTCACCGCCCGAGAGCTTGCCCGGCTTGCGCTTGAGGAGGTGATCGATGTGGAGAACGGCCGCGGTGTCCGCAACACGTCGTTTGATCTCTGCCTTCGGCGTCCTCGCCTGCTTGAGCGGGAAGGCGAGGTTGTCGTACACGTTCCGATCCGGATAGAGAGCGAGGTTCTGGAACATGATCGCGATGTCACGATCACCCGGATACATCTCGGTGATGTTCTCGTCGTCGGCAAACACCGCGCCCGACTCGGGCTTCTCGAGCCCGACGATCGTCCGTAGCAGCGTCGTCTTTCCGGCACCCGGCGGCCCGAGGACGGCCACGAACTCGCCGTCATCGATCGCAAGCGAGACGTCGTTGAGCGCGGCGACGGCGCCGAACCGCACGGTGACGTTCTCCAGCCTGACCGACGCCATCAGGCTTCCACCGCCAGGTCGGTCTCGTCATCGAACAGGAGCTGCCGGTCGGGATCGAAGACGAGACCGACGTTGTCGCCCACGCGTGGGCGCTGGCCCGGCACACCGACCACCCGGACGCCGTGGCCCGCAACGTCGAGATGGATGACGTCCTTGGCGCCGAGCGGCTCGATCAGGTTTACCTTCCCCGCGAGCGTCGCGCCTGCAGCGCCGGGAGCAACCAGGAGCACGTTCTCCGGGCGAATGCCGAGCGTCAGCGACCGGCCATTGCCCGCGCCTTGCTCGCCGAGTGTCAGCGTCGCCGGCAGGAAGTTCATCTGCGTCGATCCGACGAACCCTGCGACGAACCGGTTGGCGGGGGCGTTGTACAACTCATCGGGCGTTCCGTACTGTTGCAGCCGTCCGGCATCCATGACGGCGATGTGGTCGGCCATGCTCATCGCCTCCACCTGATCGTGGGTGACGTACACCATCGTCTGCTCGATCTCGTGCTGGATGCGCTTCAACTCGGCTCGCATGTAGGCGCGGAATGCTGCGTCGAGGTTCGAGAACGGCTCGTCGAGCAGGAAGATCGCAGGGTCCACGATCATGCTTCGGCCGAGCGCCACCTTCTGCATGTCGTTCACCGAGAGCCGTGACGCATTCCGATCGAGCATGCCCCTGAGACCGAGCACGTCTGCGATGTCACCGACTCGCCGATCGATCTCCGCCGCAGGCGGCCGCGGCTTGGACACGCGCAGGCCGAACGAGATGTTCTCCGCAACGGACATGTGGGTGAAGATCGCATAGTTCTGGAAGACGAATCCGACCGTTCGAGCGCCCGGTGGCAGCTTCGTGATCGGCTGCTTGTCGAAGTAGATCTCGCCGCTCGTTGGCTTCTCGAGGCCCGAGATCATGTTCATCGTCGTCGACTTGCCGCAGCCCGAGGGCCCGAGCAGGGCGACGAACGACCCGTCGGGGATCACGAGCTCGAAGTCGTTGACGGCGACGAGGCCGCCCGGGAACTGCTTCGTGAGATGCGAGAGGTGGATCTCGGCCATCAGCGCTTGATCGCTCCGAACGTGAGGCCGCGGACGAGGTACTTCTGGATCGCGAGTCCGAAGATGGCCGGCGGTAGGATCAGGATGACCGCGAGGGCCGCTTGCTTGCCGTACTCCTGGCCGGCGGCGCCGCCCTGGAGCGCCGAGAGAAAGACCGGTGCGGTTCGTGCATTGTCCTGCGTCATTACGAGCGCGATCAGGAAATCGCTCCAGTTCAGGATGAACACGAACAGGGCAGTCGCGGCCAGCCCTCCCTTGACCTGCGGCAACACGACCTTGAAGAACGCCCCCCAGTGGGTGCAGCCGTCCACGATCGCCGCATCCGAGATCTCTCGCGGCACTTCCTGGAAGAAGCTCCGCATCAGCCAGACGACGAACGGGAACGTGACGGCGCCGTAGAGAATGACGAGCCCCCAGAGCGTATCCCAGAGCTGCAGGTAGACGAACATGAAGAGCAGCGGGATGATGATCGCGATCGGCGGAAACATCCGCAGCTGGAGGATCTGGAACGGCAACATGCCGCCGCCCGCCCGAAAGCGCGCAATCCCGTAGGCCGCGAGGACGCCCACCACCAACGCAAGCAGGGATCCGCCCGTGGCGGCGATGAGGCTGTTCTGGATGTACGGGACGGCCGAATCCAGTTTTCCCTGAGAGAAGACACCTCCGCCCGAGACCTCCTGACCGAGGATGGACTTGAAGTTGTCGAGTGTCCAGTTTTCCGGCCACCAGAAGATCGTGCCGGGCGGGTTCCACTCGTCCAGCGGCTTGAACGCCATCGTCACGGTCCAGTACAGCGGGAAGCCGTAGAGCAACGCGAGGAGAAGAATCGTCAGCCACCGCGCCACAGGGCGGAGGAGGCCGAGTACTGATCGTCGCGGTGCGGTGAGCTCGGTCTCCGAAGCGCGGCTCGCGACCAGGTCCGGTTCGACGGTGGACATCAGGCCTCCGTTCCCGCTTTCGCGAACGGATCAACGCCGCCCGCGCTCGGCGTGTCGCCGCGCTCGAGCTCTTCGAGCGTGCTCTCCTGCCCCGCTTCGATCGGACGCACCGCGAAGGCGCCTGCGATCGTGACGAGAATCAGGACGATCAACGCGGCTGCACTCCCGAAGCCCCAGCGAGAGTTGACGATCACCTCACGGTACATCCAGATCGAGATCGTCGTGGACGCGTCGCCCGGCCCACCCTGCGTGAGGAGATAGGGTGCGTCAAAGACCTTGAAGACCTCGATCGCGCGAATGATGAGGGCGATCAGGATGATCGGCTTCATCATCGGGAGGATGAGGTACCGGAACTGGTGCCACGAGTTGGCGCCGAGGATCCGGGCCTGATTCATCTGATCCTCGGGCAAGGCGACGAGCCCCGAAAGGAGAATCAGGAACATCAGGGGCGTCCACTGCCAGATGTCGACGACCATCGCCGACCAGAGCGCAAGGCTCGGGTTCTCGAGCCAGAGGATCGTGATGTCCCGCCCGAGCAGGAGCGAAAGGCCCTGGTTCAGGGGCCCGTCGACCTGGAAGATCATGTAGAAGACAAAGCCGGAGACGGCAGGGACAACCATCATCGGCAGCAGGAAGAACAGCGTCAGGACGCCGCGCCCCGGGAATTGCTTGAGGAAGAGCATTGCGAGGACGAATCCGATCAGGAACTCCATCCCGACTGCAACCACCGTGAAGATGACCGTCCGCCACAACGCGGCCCAGAAGCTTCCGTCGTTCAGCGCCTCCCAGTACCCGTCGAACCAGTGCCAGTACTCGTATGCGTGCCATACGTCCGAGCCGCTCGTCGGCGACCAGGCGGTGAAGCCGAGATAGATCGCGAGCACCGCCGGGAAGAGCACGATGAACAGCATCACGAGCTGCCCGGGAGCCGTCAGCAGCGCGGCAACCGACTTCTCCGAGCGGCCGCCAAAGTTCGGCAGGCGCCCCTTGGGCGCCTGCCGAACGTTGTGCTCATCGACGGATTTTTCCATGCGGTCTTGATGCTTCGATCAACTACGGGTTCTTGAGCGGCTTGGTCGGACCGTAGACACCCTTGGGAGGGAAGCTCCGGTAACTCTGAACGACGGCCGCCGCCTGCTTCTTCTTGCCGAGGCGATCGGTGATCTTGTTCCACCGCTGCTCGACGTTTGCCATTGCCTTCTCGGGCGTCTGCTGCTTCGTCAGCATCTTCTGCAGCTCCTCGTCGAGCGCCGCGTTGTACTCGCCTGCGCCCCGGATTGTGATCGGAGGAGCAGTCCGCGGGATGATCTGCTTCAGCGCGTTGATCGTGGTCGCCTTGTACCCCGCGATCACGAGCGGGTCGGACAGCGAGCGGGTGTGGTGCGGGTCCTGGAACCCGGCCGGATTCGCGGTCAGGTAGGTGAACATCCGCGCCCCGCCCACCCATTGGAGGAACAGGTACGCAGCCTCGTGGTTCTTCTTCGGCGAGAACCGGTTCACACCGTAGGAGATGTTGTAGTGAATCGCGGATCGGCGGATGAGCTTGCCGTTGACGATCCGGCCCGGCATAACGTCGGATCGGAGGAACTTCCCGAAGCCTCCCTTGTCCAGGGCCGGGTCGCCGGGGACGAGCTTCGTGACGTTCGGGAACGTGCCGCCCTGGACGCCACTGCCATCCCCGTAGAGCTGGTACTGACCGATGTAGTCCTTCGACAGGGCTCCCGGCTCCGACCACTGCAGCGACCGCAGGTGCTCGGTTGCGGCGCGGATGCCGGCCTTGTTGTTGACGTTCGCCGAGCCGTCCGGCTTGAAGTAGTACTGGTTGGGGTCGGCAGAGCAGAGGAACCGGTGCTGCCAGTTGACCTTGCCCCAGAACGGGCCCTTGCGCTCGACCGAACCGTACAGCGGCTTTGGCGCGTCCGGGCGGTGGAAGAACGCGGCGACCCTCGCCTGCTCATCCCACGTCACCGGCACCCGGAGCGGCTGACCGTACTTGTCCTCGTAGTTTGCCTTCTCCGTCGGGTTGTTGAAGAGGTCTGACCGATAGGCGTACACCTGGGTGTCGTTGTCGAACGCGACCCAGTACGTTTCACCTTCGTACTTCGTGAACAGGTTCACGGTTGAGCGCCCACCCGCATACCCGTACTTCGGGTCGTTCCAGCTCGGCCTGTACTTCGCGACGAAGCCGTCGAGGGGTAGCAGCAACCCGGAGTTCGCGTAGTCTCCGGTATCCTCGATCGCGCCCGTGACGATGTCGAAGCTGCCGTTCTTCGTCGAAGCGTTGCGGATGTTCGTCGCGTACTCGGTCGCCGGGGAGGTCTCGATGAACTTGAGCTTGATCCCTGTCTCCCGCTCGAAGATGCCCGCGATCGACGCCGTTGCACCCTTCGGGAACGTGTTCAGGAACTGCGGCCGCGCGAAGTCGAGCGCCTGCACGACAAGCGTGCCCGGCGCCTTGCCCGCCTTGCGGAGCGCCTTCAGCCCCTGGATCGCACGCCCCTCCTCGGAATTCGCCGGATACTGATACCGCCCAGCCCCGGGGAACCCGGTCGGGCCTCCGATCATGCCCGGCATAAGGCCCTTCGCGAGAGCGGCATTGCGCCGTCCACTTGCAGCCTTCGCGACCCCGGGTGCACCTACTGCGAGGCCCGCAACCGCGGCCCCCGCGAGGAACTTGCCTCGAGAAAGCGAGGAACCGGAAGCCGGATCGCTGGTCGCCTCGACCGCCTCCGACTCCGTGATGCTGTTTTCTTCCTGCACAACTCCTCCTTCTACACCGAAGGACTCGCCGACATCGAGCTACCGGCTCTCCCGTGTCTCTCTCCACCACAGGGCGAGAGACCTCTCGAGAACCCGGTCACACTGCTGTCAGCCAATGACACGGACATATGCCAACACTCAGACGAACGATCTCCCTGCAAAGTTGGGCCACTCTGGGCACGCAAGTGATCGAAACCCGAAGCTACCGACATTCTCCGGCGCGCGGGGACCGATCCACCTATCAGAACAGTTGCCAACCACTGGCGGAGTCATATCAGGCTCCGCGGTCGATGTCCAGTCGTTCACGATTGCAGTTTCTAGCATGAATCGATAACGTATGCAAATGGTGACCGAGGCGCCTGAGGAGGACTCCACGAGATGAACGAACCGTTGGTCGAGGGCGTGCGAGCAAAACCTCGCGTCCAGTCCGTTGCCCGGGCGGCCACAATCCTCGTCGCTGTCGGCGAGAGCGAGTCGGGCCTCACGACGAAGGAGATCAGCGAACGCGTCGAGATCAATCGTCAAACGGCGTACCACTTGATCCACACGCTCACGGGCGCCGGCCTGCTGACGCGCAACGAACGCGGCCTCTACGTGCTCGGGTTGCGCGTCGGAACACTCGCCGAGGGTTTCCGACGTCATCTCGCACCACCCGAGCGACTCGCCGCCTTCGTCCGCCGGATCGCGAGCGAGACCGGAGAGACGGCATACGCGGCGGGTTGGGTCGAGGGCGAGATCGTGACCCTCTCGGTTGTTCGCGGCCAGAACGCAGTCCAGGCATCGGCAGTGCCGCAAGGTCTTGCAGCCGATGGCCACGCCCGTGCCTCCGGCAAGCTGCTCCTCGCCTACGCAACACCCGGCGTCCGCAACGACTACTTCGACCACCACCCCCTGACACAGCGAACGTCGTACACGATCACGAGCCGCGATCGGCTCGAGGGTGAGCTCGACGAGATTCGTCGCCTCGGCTACGCAACCGACCGTGAAGAGTTCACCCTGGGTCTCTGCTGCCTCGCCGTCCCACTCGATAATGGGGGTGCGCCCTACACATTTGGCGTCTCTGCGCCGGCCGAGCGGTTCACCACTTCCTTCAATGTCTACCTCGACATCATGAACCGCGCCGCCGGACTCGCCACCGGCCGCACGAAGGACGAGGGATAATGGAGTTCCTTGTCAGGATCGAGGTTCGTCTACCGGCAGACCTACCGGACGTGGAACGCGCAGACCTGGCCGCAAGCGAGGTGGCGCGCGGGCGAGCTCTCCAGGACGCAGGCACCATCGTCCGCATCTGGCGGATCCCCGGGAAGGTCGCCAACGTCGCGGTCTGGAGGGCAGCCGACGCGACCGATCTCCACGAGCTCCTGACCTCGCTGCCCCTGTTCCCGTGGATGGACGTCGACGTCGAGCCCCTCGCTCTCCACCCGCTGGAGGGCCCTCGAAGCGGATCGGCACCGCGGTGATTCGATCACCATTTGATGAAACAGTCATTTCTTGACGAGCCTGGGATCACCGGAGTAGGATCACCGTGCTATGAGCGTCGCCACCGAGCTAGACGTCCTGACACCGCTTCTGGCCTATCGACGGATGCTCGTCATCCGGCGATTCGAGGAGCGCTGCCTCGAGTTGAGCACGGCGACGCCGCCCGCAATGGCCGGTTCACTGCACTTCTGCGCGGGCCAGGAGGCGATTCCGGTCGGCGCAATGGATGCACTCACAGACGACGATCGGGTCGTTGCCACCTACCGTGGCCACGGCTGGGCGCTCGAGCGCGGCATCGGAGTCGAGGAGCTCCTCGCCGAGTGCCTCCATCGCTCGTCGGGGATCAACGGCGGTCGCGCCGGGTCTCCGTACGTCATGGCACCCTGGCTCGGGTTCGTCGGCGAGAACTCGATCGTCGGAGCCGGCGTTCCGATCGCAGCCGGGTGCGCGCTCGCAAGCGTGTTTCTCGGGACAGGACGGATTGCCGTCGTCTCCTTCGGTGACGGCGCCGTCAACCAGGGGGCGCTTCACGAGGGGATTGCCTTCGCTGCAGCCCGACGCCTTCCCGTCGTGCTCGTGTGTGAGAACAACGGCTGGTCGGAGATGACCCCGATCTCCGAGACGGTGCCGTTCCCCCGCCTCGCCGACCGGGCGACGGGGTACGGCATTCCGGCGGTCACGGTCGACGGCTGCGATCCGTTCGCCGTTCGCGATGCGATCACCGACGCGGCAACGAGGGCGCGACGCGGCGAGGGCCCGAGCTTCGTCGAGTGCGACGCCGTGCGCCTGATGGCGCACTACAACCGTGACATCGAGCACTACCGCCCCGCCGACGACCTCGAGGCCGCACGCGCGCGTGATCCGATCCCGCGGGCGCGGGCTGCCGCCGAAGCGAGCAGCTCGGCGGCGGAGGTCGCGACGGTGGAGCGAGAGGTGCAGGAGCTGATCGACACCGCCACGGAGCGCGCACTCGCCGCACCTCGGCCGGAGCGAAGCACCGCGAGAGATCACGTCAGTGCGGCGATACCCTCGACCCCGGAGCGGGCTCCCGGCATCGGCCTCGAATCACTCACGTTCGGCCAGGCGGTCAACCGCGCACTCGGCAACGAGCTCGAGAGCAGGCCCGAGGTGCTCGTCTTCGGCGAGGACGTCGGGGCGGCAGGAGGCATCTTCGGCGTCACACGGGGACTGCAGAAGCGGTTCGGTGCCGAGCGCGTGTTCGACACGCCGATCAGCGAGAGCGCGATCCTCGGCGCCGCCGTTGGCGCATCGCTCGAAGGCCTGCGGCCGATCGTGGAGGTGATGTGGGCGGACTTCCTCCTCGTTGCCCTCGACCAGCTCGTCAACCAGGCGGCGAACGTCCGTTACGTGACATCGGGCAGAGCAAGCGCGCCGCTCGTCGTGCGGACGCAGCAGGGAGCCACACCCGGCTCGTGCGCGCAACACTCCCAGAGCCTCGAGGCGCTCCTGGCACACATTCCCGGGCTCCGGGTCGGACTCCCTGCAACTCCGCAGGACGCCTACTCGATGCTCCGCGCAGCGGTCGCCGACGACGATCCGTGCGTCATCATCGAATCGCGATCCCTGTACATGATCGAGGGCGAGGTCGACGAGGAGATGCTCGAGTCCGTCGGGGGCGCAAGGATGCGCCGTGCCGGCGCCGACGCCGTCATCATCACGTGGGGAACGATGCTCCACCGCTCACTCGAGGCGGCTTCCCTGCTCGCGTCCGAGGGCATCGAGGTGGGCGTCCTCGACCTTCGCTGGCTCGCACCACTCGACGAGTCGGCGATCGCGGCTGCCGTGCGCGCAGCCCATGGGCGCGTCATCGTCGTGCACGAGGCGAACCGCACCGGTGGCTTCGGAGCGGAGATCGCAGCAGGGATCGCGGAGCATCTGCTGTACGAGCTCGACGCGCCGATCATGCGGCTCGCGACGCCGGACGTTCGTATGCCGGCTGCACCAGAGCTACAGGCAGCCCTGATCCCGACCGCAGAGGCGATCGTGAAGTGCGTCAGACAGCTGGTCGAGTCGCCGAGCGACTCCGGAGCACCATGAGAGCCCTGCTCCCGAGAGCCTCGCGCCCGGACGGAACGGTCGACCCGGAGGCCTGGATCGCCCAGCCGTACTTCTTCTCGGAGCGCACCCGGGGCAAGACGCTGTACTGGCCCGCCGGCAACGACTGGTTTGCGAACGATCCGTTGCCGCCCATCGCGCATTCGCATCCGCGAGCAGCGGAGGTGTACTTCGTCGTCGAGGGAAATCTCGAGCTCACGGTTGGCAGCACGTCGTTCGTGATGGAGGCGATGGACTTCTGCCTCATTCCCACCGGCGCGTTCCACGACCCCTTCGGCACGAACGGCACGGACTGCTGCATGTGGTGCGTCGTGGCGCCGAACTGGCGTGGCCGTCGACTCCAGACCGAGCACTTCGGCCCCGTCGAGCTCGATCCGGTGCCCGTCGTCGCACGCGTCGAAGGTGCCGGGGCGCTACCGAGCAACGACCTGCTCGAGTCGACGTGTGTCGAGCTCGCGCCGGGTGAGAGCGAGGAGCGCCTGCAATGGCGCCCCGGCTCGGAACGACTGATCTACGTTCTTGCCGGCGAGGCCGAGATCGCGATCGATCGGCTCTCCGGCGTGGTCGAGCCACACGGCTTCGTCCACATCCCGTCGGGGGCGCGTCATTCGGTCAGGAATGTCGGATCGGATCTCGTTCGCTTCGTCTCCGTCTTTGCCCTCGATCCTCCCGGCGTCGGGCTGCTCGACCCGCTGCCGACCTTCGAATGAGTCGTGCCGAACTGTTCTGCCTTGACACGGGGGGCGCGCTGGGACTAGCGTTGCAAACGTTCCCAAGAAACGTTCCCAAGCTGAGCTATCCACTGAAGACCGCCACTCTCCACGATGTCGCACGCGAGGCCGGGGTTTCCGTCTCGACCGTCTCGCGCGCTCTGAACCATCAGCCGTTCGTTCGTCCCGAGGTACGCGATCGCGTGCTCCTCGCGAGCGAGGCGCTCGGCTACCGGCCCGACGTCTCTGCGAGGAGCATGCGCACCGGGACGACGGGCGCCGTTGGTCTCATCGTCAGCGACATCTCGAACCCGCTGTTCGCGGCGATCGCAAGGTCCGCAGACACCGCTCTCAGCCCGCGTGGGTACGCACTGATGATCGCCAACTCCGCGAACGACGCCGATCACGAGGCGGAGTTGATCTCCGCCTTCCGCCAGCGCCGCCTCGACGGGCTCATCATCGCCGCCGCGAACGAAGGCGCCGCCGGACTGGGCGACAGGATCGACTCCTTTCAGGCGTCGGTGCTGCTCGACCGCGACGTGTCTGGATCTCGCGCCGACGCCGTTCTGTCGGATCACGGAGCCGGGCTCGGCGAGGCGATCACGCACCTCACGAGCCTCGGCCACCGGCGGATCGCGCTGATCGCGGGCACGCCGTCGCAGCGAGGTAGCCGTGTGCGCATCGAGACGTTCAACGCCGAGCTCGATCGGCTTCGGATCCCGCGTGACACCACTCTGTGCAGGTCGGGCGGGATGACGGTCGAGGACGGGTACCGGGCAGTCCGAGAGATCCTGGCCCTGGCCGAGCCCCCGACCGCGATCATCGCGGGCAACAACCAGCTCTTCGCCGGCTTCTTCGGGGCGATCCGCGACATCGGCGCGCGCATTCCCGAGGACCTCTCGGTTATCGCCTGCGAGGAGACCGAGCTGACGAGCTTCCACGCTCCACCCCTCGACGTCGTGCGTCGCGACATGGACGCTCTCGGGAGGACGGCTGCGGAGCTGCTGCTTGCCCGCCTCGCGACTCCGAACCGGCGGCGACGGCAAGTGGTGCTGCCGACGACCTTCGAGGCCCGCGGCAGCTCTGCGGTGCCACGGTCGCGGCAGCGGGTGACAGCGTGAGCCGCACGATTCCCTATCCCCAGATCACGACGTTCGTAAAGGAGGAGGAGGAGAACGATGGAAGCAAAGATCTCGCGAGGAAGCTGGTGTCTCGCATTCGGGTTCGATCCGATACCGACGCTCGAGCAGGTCGTGAAGGTGCTGTCTGCATTCGGGTACGACGGGATCGAGTTGGCGGGGTTCTTCGATCACGCGACGGTCGAGAAGTACCCGGACGAGGCGAGCCGCAAGAAGCTCGTCCAGTGGATCACGGAGGAGCACGGACTCGAGCTCGTCGGCTACGCACCCGGCCCCTACGGCGACTTCGGCCGCCTCCCATGGGCCACCGGCGCCGACGAAGTCGTGGCTGAATACGAGAAGTGCTTCGAGGAGTACCTGACGTTCTGCGTCGACTGCGGGATCCCGTCGATGCGCGTCGACCCGGGCGACTTCGGCCCGCTTGCCCACGACGCCGACTACGACAAGGTCTGGGATCGCGTCGTGACGGTGTTCCGGAAGCACGCCCAGCGTGGTCGCGAGGAAGGCGTGGAGATGCTGTGGGAGCTCGAGTCGGGCCAGATCTTCGTCAAGCCGTCGGAGGCCGTGAAGCTCCTGAACGACGTCGGGGACGACAATCTCAAGCTCATGTACGACATCGGGCACGTCGAGGCTTGTGCTGTCCTCGCCCACAACCAGGTTCAGCCGCAGGAGCGTCTGGCGGGCGGTCAGCTCGAGTTCGTCGAGATGATGAAGGGCAAGATCGGGCACATGCACGTGTGCGACACGGATTCGAACACCTGGCACAACGCCTTCGGTACGCACCTCGGCATCGGCAAGGGGATCATCGACTTCGACGCGCTCATCCCTGCTGTCGTCGATGCGGGCTACACGGGCACGTGGTGGTCGGTGGATGCAATCCCGATGAACGCGGACTCGTGGGCAGACACGTGGAGCGACCGCCTGGCACTCGACGCCCTGCTCGACAAGCACGTCCGATCTCGCTGAAAGGGGAACCACGTCATGAAAGCAGCAGTCTTCTACGAGCCCGAGCCGACGAAGTGGAGACGGCCGAGATGAAGCTCGCGTGCGCCGACGACACGTTCCGCCTGCTCGAGCACGAGCACATCCTCGAGCTCGTCCGCCTGCTCGACCTGGACGGCGTCGACGTCTGCCTGATGGAGGCCCGCTCCTCGCTGCGGCTCGAGGATGTTCGCGCCGACGTCGCCGGCTCCGCGGCACGCCTCGACGAACAGGTGCGCGGTCGTGGGCTCGAGGTCGCCGACGTGTTCGTGATTCCGTGGACCGACTTCCGTACGCTGGCCCCGAACCACCCCGAGGCGCAGGAGCGGACGGCATCCGCGGCGCTGTTCGAGGACATGCTGGACTTCGCGGCAAGACTCCGCTCACCGGGGATGACGATCCTGCCGGGGATCGACTGGGAGCACGAGACGCCAGAGGACTCGCTTGCGCGAGCGGCGGTCGAGCTAGGCCGCCGCGTCGACGCTGCCCGCTCACGGGGCGTTCGCCTCTCGATCGAGCCACATCTCGGCTCGGTCGCCCCCACTCCCGCTCGTGCGCTCGCACTGCTCGAACGAGTCCCCGGGCTCGAGCTGACGCTCGACTACAGCCACTTCGTCTACCAGGGCATCGCCGAGAGCGAGATCGAAGCGCTTGCGCCCTTCGCCCGCCACTGCCACGTTCGGGGTGCCCGGCAGGGTCGCATGCAGGCCCCGCTGCGCGAGAGCAAGATCGACTTCGAGCGCATGGTCGACGTCCTCGGAGATGCCGACTACGACGGCTTCGTCGGGCTCGAGTACGTCTGGCTCGACTGGGAGCACTGCAACGAGTGTGACAACCTCTCGGAGACGATCCTCCTGCGGGATCGCCTGCGGGAGAAGTTTGCCGGACGAGAGTGGAGGTACCCGGAGATGGTCGTGTGATCAGCGGGCTGCATCACTTCGGAATCACCTGCGCGAACGCCGACCGGTCGATCGCGTTCTACTGCGACCTCTTCGGCATGACGTTGATCGCCGAGCGTGAGGTACCAAGGGGCGGTTTCGTCCAGGACGTCACCGGTGTGCAGGGCGCGCGGGTGCGTCTCGTGCACCTCCAGGGCTACGGCGTCAACGTCGAGCTGCTCGAGTACATCGAGCCTCTAGGCGACACGAGGGCGCGGGAATTCAACCACGCTGGAAGCGCTCATCTCTGCTTCATCGCCGATGACCTCGACGCAACGTGTACTGCTCTGGCCGCGAAAGGCGTGACGATTCGTTCGCGCAACGGCGCCCCCGTCAACGTCGTCGGCGGCCCGAACGACGGCGGCAAGGGACTGTACGTCGAGGATCCGGATGGAAACGGCGTCGAGATCATCCAGCTCGCGCGACCCTGGCCGACGGAGAGTGGTCGCTGATCATGGACTACGGACTGGCAGGGAAGGCAGCGATCGTCACCGGGGCCACCGGGGGCATCGGGCTCGCGTGCTGCCGCGCCCTCGTCGGTGAAGGCGCGAGCGTCGTCGTCGCCGACCTCGACGGGAGCGCCGCGAAGGCGCGGGCCGGCGAGCTCGGCACCACCTGCGTCGGAATCGGCGTGGATGTCGCGAACGCCGACGATGCTCAGCGCCTTGTCGAGCTGGCGGTTTCCACGTTCGGCGGGCTCGATGTGCTCGTCACCTGTGCCGGTGTCTTCCACGCCACTCTCTTCGACGAGATCACCGCCGCCGAGTGGGACAACGTCCAGGCGGTGAACCTGAAGGGAACATTCCTCGTCGCCCAGGCGGCGCTCGAGGTGATGATCCCTCGAGGAAGCGGACGGATCGTGACCGTCGCATCGCTCGCCGGTCAGACGGGTGGCATTGGCGCCGGCGCCTCGTATGCTGCCTCGAAGGCCGGCGTCGTCGCGCTGACGAAGTCGATCGCGCGCTTCGCCGGCCCGCACGGAATCAACGCGAACTGCGTCAACCCGGGCCTGATCGAGACGCCCATGCTCGATGGTTGGCCACAGGAGGCGCTCGAGCGGACCGTCGCAGCGACACCGCTCGGCCGCCTGGGAACACCCGAGGAGGTGGCCGACACGGTCGTCTGGCTTGCATCAGACCGTGCCTCCTTCGTCCACGGAGCGCACGTGGACGTCAACGGCGGCCTGTACACGAACTGAGTCAACAAACGAAGAGGAGGAAGACGGTGGCGACAGCAAAGGTCTGTAGAGGAAGTTGGTGCATGGCGTTCGGCTTCGAGCCGATGGCCTCGCTCGAGCAGGTGGCCCAGGTGCTCTCGGCGTTCAACTACGATGGCATCGAGATCGGCGGCTTCTTCGACCACGCGACGGTCGAGCGGTTTCCCGACAAGGCGAGTCGAGAGAAGCTACGGGAACATCTGAACGGTCTCGGGCTCGAGATCGCGGGCATCGCCCCCGGTCCCTACGGCGACCTGTTCCGCCTGCCCTGGGCGACCGGGTCACAGGAGGTCTACGACGAGTACCTGGAGTATTTCGAGAGCTACCTCCAGCTCGCGGCCGACATGGCGATCCCCGGCATGCGCGTCGATCCCGGCGCAGCAGGCCCTCTTCCGTACGACGCCGACTACGACCAGGTGTGGGATCGGGTCGTGCAGACCTTCCAGCACCACGCCGAAAAAGGTGCCGAGGTCGGCTGCATGATGCTCTGGGAGCTCGAATCACTGCAGCCGTTCAACAAGCCCTCGGAGACAGTGAAGATGCTGAACGACGTCGGACACGACAACTTCAAGCTGATGTACGACACCGGGCACTTCCAGGCGTGCGGTGTGATCGGGCACAACCACGTACAGCCGGCCGAGACCCTGCCGAACCAGATCGACTTCATCAAGATGCTGCCCGCGAACTCGATCGGGCACATCCACCTGTGCGACACCGACATGAACACCTGCCTGAACATGTTCGGCACGAAATCAAACTTCGGCGACGGGATCATCGACTTCGAAGAGCTGATGCCCGTCCTCGCCGATGCCTACAACGGGGAATGGTGGGCCGTCGACTCGATCCCCATGGGCTCGAAGGCCTGGCAGGACACCTGGGACGGCATTTTCGTGATCAACGACCTTCTCGATCGCCACGTCCGCGGAAAGTGAGGCAATGATGAAAGCAGCAGTCTTCTACGAAGCTGAAGATCTCCGTCTCGAGGATCTCCCCGAGCCAGAGGCAGAGGCGGACGAAGTGGTCGTACGCGTGCTCGCCTGTGGCTTCTGTGGCTCGGACATCGAGTACTACTACGGCAAGAGCCCGCTCGGCACAGCGGACGGCAAGGGACCGCTCGTCCTCGGCCACGAGGTGTGCGGCGAGGTCGTCCACGCAGGCAAGCTCGCAGAGCGCTACGGGCTGGCCGAAGGAGACCGAGTGGCCGTCAATCCCGTCCAGAGTTGCAACTCCTGCAATGCCTGCCGCGCCGGCAAGCTGCAGTTCTGTGAAAACCTGACGGTGCTCGGCGTGACCATGAACGGCGGCTTCGCGGAGTTCGCGAAGACGAAGATCGCTCACGCGTACAAGATCCCCGACAGTCTCACGAACGAGCAGGGTGCGTTCGTCGAGATGCTCTCATCGGCGGTGTATGCCGTTCAGAGGGCCGAGATCAAGCCCGAGAACTTCGCCGTCGTCTACGGCCCTGGTCCCGTTGGCCTCTCCATGGTGCAGCTCCTCAAGGCCGAGGGTGCGCGGGTCGGGATCGTCGGAACGCGGGACTATCGGCTTCAACTCGCGCTCGACACGGGTGCCGATCACGTCTGGAACGTCAGCGACGAGAACTCGCCGTTCTACGCACCCGACCTCGCGGAGGCAATCAAGGCAGTCAACGACGGCGATCTGGCCGATCGCGTGCTCGTAGCGACCGCCTCGGTGCAGGCAAACCAGCAGGCAATCGAGATCTCCGGCCCCGGGTCGGTCGTCGTGTTGATGGGCCTCGCCGGCCCGCACGACTCGATCACGGTGCCGCTCCTCTCGAACCTCTACCTCGACAAGACGATCCGCTTCTCGCTGCTCTATCCCCTCCAGTGGCCGACGGCGATCCGGATCCTCGAAGGCAAGACCGTCGACACGAGCAGGATCATCACCCACTCGGCCACGCTCGACGGCATCGCACCGGCAATCGAACGCGTCCTCCACAGGGACGACTCTGTCATCAAGACCGTCATCACTCCATAGGGGGCAATCATGACCGAACCGCGCTTCTCCGTCTCCCAGATCACGACGTTCCATCAGACCTTCGAGCAGGACCTCGCCACGTACCGTGAGGCCGGCGCCGAGGGAATCGGGGTGTGGGAGTTCAAGCTGGGTGACGACGACGCCGACACCCTCGCGCGTCTGAAGGAGTCAGGGCTCAAGGCAACAACGTGCATTCCGGGGACGCTCTCGATCTTCCCCGTTCCGTTCCCCGGCCCGACGGATCCGGAAGAGAGGACACAGGGCCTGTGCGACGCGATCCAGCGATTCGCGCCCTTCGAGCCCGAGGTGATCCTGTGCCTCACGGGTCACCCGGGCGAGGGGGCAGATCCGGTCGAATCGAGGCGGGTCGTCGTCGAGGGACTGCGCCGCTGCGCGAAGGTCGCAGCCGAGCACGGGCTCACCCTCGGGCTCGAGCCGCTTCACCGCGAGGTCTACGGGCACTGGTCGATGATCGGGACGATCCCGGAGACGATCGATCTGATGGACGAGATCGACGAGCCGAACGTGAAGCTCCTCTACGACGTGTACCACCTCTGGGACACGGACGACGTTCTCGAGCACACCGTCAGGAACGGCAGCCGGATCTCCTCGAGCGTCCACATCTGTGACTGGCGTGATCCGACGCGGAACGACTTCGACCGGGCCCTTCCGGGCGACGGGATCATCGATCTGCCCGCGATCTTCGGGGCGCTCGAGGCGGGCGATGCTATCGAGTGGGTCGACCTCGAGATCTTCTCGGATGACGGCTCGTTCAGCGACATGGACTTCGACGACTCGCTGTGGAAGCAGGATCCCGTGGATGTCTGCCGGCGGGGCAAGGCGGGATTCCAGAAGGCCTGGGCAGCGCGGAAGGCACCCTCCTGATGCGTCTCGCCGGGAGAGTCGCGCTCGTGACCGGCGCCTCGCACGAGCGCGGTATCGGCCGCGGTATCGCACTCGCTCTCGCCGCGGAGGGAGCCGATGTCGCGTGTTGCGACATCGGCTTTCTCGACGCGGGCGAGCAACTGGCAGACGAAATCCGCGCACTGGGCCGCCAATCAACCTTTGCCGCCTGCGACGTGTCCGATCGCACCTCGGTCGACGCGCTGATCGAGCAGGTAGAGCGAGATCTCGGCCCCCTCGACATCGCCGTCTCGAATGCGGGTACGGCCGGATGGGAATCATTCACGGAGATCACCGACGAGAGCTTCGACCGGATCGTCGGCGTCAACCTCACGGGTGCCTTCAACGTCGGCCAGTCCTCTGCCCAGGCGATGGTGCGATCGGGCCATGGTGGACGCATTGTCTTCACGTCATCCGTGCACGTGCAGATGGGCTTTCCGTCGATGGCGATCTACGGATCGACAAAGCAGGCGCTTCGAGCCATGGCGGAGACGATGGCGATCGAGCTGGCGCAATTCGAGATCACCGTCAATCACATCGGGCCGGGTTGGGTGAAGTCCCAGCTCAACGACAGCTCACCCGGGCTCCAGACGAAGGCTGACGAGGAGGCGACGTTGAAACTGATCCCGATCCCGCGTGCATCGGAGGCGATCGAGCAGGGCTACGCGGTCGTCTACCTCTGCTCGCCGGAAGCCGAGTACGTGACAGGCGAGTTCCTCCGGGTCGACGGTGGCTTCGTCGTGGGGAAGTTCTGATGGCGCGTGTCGTCGGGCTTCCGAAACCTCTCGCCGATGCGGTCGGTGCAATCGGAGACGAACGGACCCTCGTCGCTGGCACGGGCGAGCATCGGGTCGCACCGTTCCTCGAGATCACGCAGGCCGACTGGGAGGCGACCGTCGCGGGAATCCGTGAGGCGTTCCGGGCCGCGCGCGACGCGGCTGCGGAGCTCGTCGAGCAAGGGCAACCCGGGCGCCTGATCTTCGTCTCGACCGCTGCCGCGCTGCGGCCCGTTCAGGGTGCATGCCTCGCCGCCACGGCAGGAGCGTTCTTCCACACGCTCGCTCAGGTGGCAGCGATCGAGCTTGCCGCGGAGGGCGTCACGGCGAACGTCGTCGCTCCGGGTTTCGTCAGCGACGATCGCTTCGTGGAGTCGACACCGGCGGGCCGGGCTCCGGAGCCCTCGGACGTGGCAGACGTCTGCGCGTTTCTCGCATCCGACGCTGCGTCATTTGTGACCGGCGCTGTGATCCCGGTCGACGGCGGCTTCTCGATCTCGAAGTCCGGAGGCGGCAGCCCACTCCTCCGCTGAACCGTGGGCTTCCTCCGGCCGAGTCCGTTTTTGACGGGCGCGGCCGGGGCTAAGGGCCCATCCCTGTAGAGGGTCCCGGTCGTTGGCGGCGAAGTCTTCCTTGTCATCCGCTGAGCGGAACGCCGTTGACACCGGCAACGCGAGCAGCGAAGACGTCGATCTCGTCCGTACCGTCGAGCGCGCCGAGCTCGAGGTCGTACGTGCGGCTCTCCCCCGCGGCGAGCTCGATCAGCTCGCCGCGCTCGCGCGCGTCGAGCCTGCCGGCGGTGCGGTTCGTGCTCGGCTCGATGCCGACGACGTAGGTTCCCTCGCCGAGCGTGCGCCAGACGAAGTGGTGCGGCAGCTGCTCCTGCCGGAAGACTTCGTACACCCCCACGCCGAGCCGCCGATTGACGACGGCGGCCGAGACATTGCCGGCTCCGTCCGCGACGAGATCGTGCTCGAACACCTGCTCCACGTAGCCCGCCTCGGGCGCCACCATCGTCCGGTAGCCCTCGGCGGGATGGTCACCCCGCGCCGTGACACCGGAAGCGGTGACGACGAGCTCGGAGCCCTCGTCGACGACCGGGAAGCCGACGTTGACGTGGTAGAGGAGCATATGCGGCGTCACGTCGTGCCCGACGTTCTCGACGACGTCATGGATCCGCAGGCGGGACTCCCCCACCGTGGCCTCGATCCTGCGCCGGAGCAGGAGTTGCTCACCGAAAACGCTCGCCTGCAGCGTCTCTCCCTCGGCCCAGAGCGTGCACGTGTCTCCGTCCCAGCGCTCGCCGTATCCCACGAGGCGGGCCGGCCGGTTCGACACACGACCATGCAGGCCGAAGGTCTCCGTCTGCTTGGGAGGGTAGTGGTACTGCGCCGCCGTGTCCTCTGCCATGAACAGTGCGTGATCGATGCCACAGGTCGTCAGCAGCCCACCGCCAAAGGTGCGGAAGAAGCCGAGGCCTTCAGGCTCGTAGTACCACGGCCCCTCGACGCCGACCGCCGACGTCCACGCGAGAGCGACTCCTCGCAGCTCGCACCGGCCGATGTCGAACGCACGATCGACGACCACGTCGAATGTGAAGCCGGAGCCTGTGCGGAACTCGAGCACGCGCACACCGCGCGCCCCGCCGTCCCCCATCGTCAGGAGCCTCACACCTGCCACCTGATCGAGTCGACCGATCCGCCGGAGCAGCTCCGAGCGGCTGTAGCTTCGTCCGAAGAGCTCGGGCATTCACTCGTCCTTTCGGGATGCGCCCTCGACCCTGGAGATGATCTCCGACGCGCCGTGGGCTGAACCGTACATCGTGTAGCCGCCGTCGACGACCAGTGTCTGTGCCGTGATGAAGCCCGCGGCCGGGAGGCAGAGCAGCAACACGGCGCCTCCCACGTCGTCCGGGGCGCCGAGCCTGCCCGCTGGCGTTCGCTCGGTGATCTCGCGCTCATCGAGCACGCCGCGTGCGATCCCGTCGGCGACCATCGGCGTCAGGACGGGGCCCGGAAGAACGGCGTTGACGCGAACGCCTCGACCGGCCCATTCGGCGCCCAGCGTGTGCGTCAAGCCGACGATTCCTGCCTTGCTCGCCGCGTACGGCGCCCGCCCGGGCAGTCCCATCGTCGCGCTCAACGACGAGATGTTGACGATCGAGCCCCGGCCCGCGGCGAGCATGATCCTGCCGAATGCCCGACAGCAGCGGAAGACACCCGTGAGGTTGACGTCGAGGACGGCGGCCCACTCCTCGTCTGTGAACGACTCCGCAGGGCCAATGTGGTTGATGCCCGCATTGTTGACCAGGATCGACGGGCTCCCGAGTGACTCGAGGACGGACGCGGCCGCCGCGTCGACCGACTCCGTCGACCGGACGTCGAGCGCGAGCCCGAGGTGGCCCTCACCGAGGGAAACGGCCAGTTGCTCGGCTTTCGCGCCGTCCCGCGACGTGACGGCCACCCGCGCCCCGGCCGCTGCGAGGGTCTGCGCGATCGCCTCGCCGATCCCCTGGCTGGCGCCGACGACGACAGCGATCTCGCCTGCGAGGTCGGTCATCGCCGTTGCCCGCGAAACCGAGGCTCCAGGCGTCGAGCGTTTGTGTGATCCAGCCACTGTGCACTCCTCGGAGCTCTTCACGGTCATCGTCCAGCGTTCCATGGCCGAGCCCATGAGTGGGCTCCCTGAGCCTATCGCGTCGCGGAGGGCTTCGGCTGAGTGGCGGAGCTGCCCTCAGTGCATGAACCAGCCGCCGTCGATCTCGATCACCTGACCTGTGATGAACGACGAGGCGTCGCCGGCGAGGAAGACGGCGAGGTTCCCGATGTCGTCAGGCGTTCCTCTCCGTTTCAGGCTCTGCTGCTCGAGGATCCAGCGCGTGTACTCCTCCGGATCCGGGTGGATCTTCTCGGCGTCTGTCGGAAAC
>Ga0163153_10002231_pt1 | contig 28813 bp, 25 predicted proteins | sample OliLakLV19MP6IB1_FD_148629 | JGI IMG/M metagenome (GOLD analysis project Ga0163153, IMG submission 148629) | Freshwater microbial mat bacterial communities from Lake Vanda, McMurdo Dry Valleys, Antarctica - Oligotrophic Lake LV.19.MP6.IB-1 | ecosystem: Environmental > Aquatic > Freshwater >...
ACCAATATGCAACACACGCATGCCACCCAGATCCACCAGATGTCCCAAATTCTTGATTGGTGCATATTTGCCGCCGCCGTGGCTGAGCAAAAAAATACTGACATTTGCATCGGATACACGCAGGTTCACCGCTTCTTCATGTAAAGGGTCTATGATCTGAATCCGAGGACTGGAAAGTACAAACTGGCGGCATTTCTCCCGCATCAGGTCGACTACCTGCTGCGAAGTAGCCAGTATCCCTATGCTGTTCTGAATGAAATTGCAGGCATGGTCGGGTTGATTGTGGTCATTGTGCTGATGGCTGACCAAAACCAGATTAATTTTCGCAAAAGGACCGCTGGCGTTTCTAAAATCGGAAATAAGTTCAGCAGGTAAGCCCCCATAAACGGAATAAGGATCAGCCACCATACCGTCTATCATGACGCGGGTTGATTCACCATCACTGAGGATAACGCCATCATTGGCCAATCGCTGAACCACAACATCTGCATGAACGCTCAGGCTCATCAGCGTGGCAAGCACTATGCTTGATTTGACTGTCACCTTCTTAACGCCGGTCTGGACGTTGCACAGCATAACGGACGACTCCTCGTTCTGAACCGGCACCGACAAATTCGAACCCGTTCTTTTTCATAACACGAATGGAAGACGGCAAATGCGGCAGGGTTTCAGCACTGACCTCATGCACGATTTGGTGGCTGAATGCCCAACGGACCAGGCGATCAACTGCTTCTGAAGCAAACCCCTGATTGCGAAATTGCGAGATTATAGAATAGCCGATTTCGGCTGAACCCGCTGCATCCGGACGCCCTTTGAAACCACAAATACCGAGCAGTTGGGGTGGCTGTTCTGAACGCTTCAACAGATACCAGAATGACCACCCTGGGACGGTCGTGTCGTCGAGCATGCGCAGGGCATATTCCATGGCTTCACGGTCATACAGTTCTGGCGGCCAGTTTTCTGGCACCTGCGCCTCCAGCATGTCCCCCAGAGGCACTACACCTTCCAAATCGGCTCGCACCAAATCTGCATTGGCAGCCACCAACACCATGCGATTGGACTCCACCACACGCAGCGATGTTTTCTCTACAGCGCTTGTGGCGGTGGCAATTTTCCTGGTTTTTCTACGCCACACAATAAATCATCCTACCCCAATCAAACTGGCCGCTGATTGCTATTGTAGCCAAGCATCAAGTGACGCCAAAAGTTATCCAATTGTGCGTCCGGTAATTGCTTCTGTTTGCGCAAAGAACGCAACAGTCTTTGCAGGTTATTGGTCAGCTTTCTGCTATTGGGTGCGAGAAACCTGGCGCGATCAAAGTCGATCAACCAAATAGTGTTGCGGTTATCAACCAGAATATTTCGCACATTCAGATCAGCGTGACATACACCGGCGTCATGAAAGCGACGGATGCAATGTCCTATACGCTGCCACATGCCGTCCCCGCTGTCACCGCTGACCAGCACATCAGCCAATGGCGTGACATTCGCAATCCTTTGGGTCAGCAAAGCCCCCGAATAACTGAGACCATGCCGCTGGCAGATACCCCCCAGCACTTCAGGAACAGGTAAGCCCAGCGCGAACAATCTAGCTGTAATTGTAGCTTCCGTGATGGGCCGTGAACGTGAATAACCGAGAAAAAGGTAGCGGTCACGGCTGAATTTTGCAGCGCCTCCGCCCCGCAAATACCGGCGCAATACCGCCGGGCCAAAGGGTGTATCCAACATAAGGGCATTTCCGCGCCCAACAGCCTTACCAACCACTGATCCAGACCGATACCAAAAATCAGGCTCGAACAGGCTGGCGTCGGGCTGCGAGATACGATTGGCATCGTATACAATGGCCCGGGAACCTGTTTTCTCTAATTTCAGTTGCATCCAACCATACCGGTCGACATTGTGCGTTGGCTGCTTTTCAGCGTCAATGAGGAATGGGAAAGAATCCGATGAACTCGCTGCCCGCGCCACCGTTTTCGATTTGCATCCTGCGACTGTCAGCCCTGGGCGACGCTACCCATGTTTTGCCGGTAATTCGTTGCCTGCAAACCCATTGGCCCAACACCCGGCTGACCTGGATTATAGGCAAACTGGAGCACCGGTTGATGTCCGGATTGCAAGGCGTGGAGATGCTGGAGTTTGACAAGCGCGGTGGTTGGGGCACCGTGCGCCAGTTATGCCAGCAACTCAAAACGCGGCGTTTTGATGTGTTGTTGCATATGCAAGTGGCGGCAAGAGCAAACTTGCTGTCTCTGATGATCAAAGCACCCACTCGCCTGGGATGGAACCGTGCCCGGTCGAGGGATTTTCATCACTGGTTTACCAATGAACAGGTGGCGAATATTCCCCAGCAACATCAGGTTGAAGGTTTTCTGGAGTTTACGCGGGCCCTCGGACTGCCCGCTGGCCCTCCCGTCTGGAATCTGCCTGTAACTGAGGAAGCCAGGGATTGGGCGGGACAATGGCTGGAGTCCGACAGACCGAATATTGTGATCAGCCCCTGTTCCAGTCACGTGCTGCGCAATTGGCCGGCTGCCCATTACGCGGAAATTGCTGACTTCGCCATCGAGCAACTGGGTGCCAGAATACTGCTTTCCGGTGGACCCGGTGAACTGGAAAGAAGGACCGGGATGGAAATTGCCCAAATGATGCGTCATCCCTGCCAGAACCTGATTGGGCGGGACACGCTGGAACAATCCAAAGCCCTGCTGCAATCTGCCGATCTGTTGATTTCACCCGATTCCGGGCCGGTACACATTGCCAATGCGTTGGGTACGCCGGTGCTGGGGCTTTATGCCGCGACCTGGGCACGACGCTCTGGCCCCTTCAACAGCCTGCATTTGAGTGTTGATCAATTTCCACAAGCAGCGCGAACTTTCAGAGGCAAGGCGGCAGAAGACCTACGCTGGGGTACCCGTATTGAAGTACCCGGCGTGATGGATCTGGTTACACCGGCCATGGTGAAAAAGAAACTGCTCGAATGGCACGAGCGATCCGTTTGCACTCGCACTGCCAGCTGATTTTGGATTTCAGCCTTAACAGGCAACTTTACGCGGGACTGATATTGCCGATGGCACAGACTCCAATCGTGACTGCTGCACCGCCGCAAAGCCATTGGCCAAATCGGCCAACAAATCGTCGACGTGCTCGATACCTACAGACAGGCGCAGCAGTTGGCTGCTAATGCCCGCTGTGGCCTGATCTTCTGCCGACATGGCAGCATGTGTCATGGTGGCTGGATGTGCGACCAGACTCTCAACCCCGCCCAGTGACTCTGCCAGCGTAAACAGTTTCAAGGCATTCAGAAACACCGGAATTTCGCTGTAGCTACCAGCCAGTTCAAAACTGATCATGGCACCAAAACCCCGTTGTTGTTTGGCGGCTATTTCGTGGCCGGGATGATCCTTGAGCCCCGGGAAATAGACTTTTCCCACCAGGCTGTTGTCATGCAGAGCTTGCGCGACCTGCAGCGCGTTCTCCTGATGCTGGCGATACCGCACAGCCAATGTGCGCAGACCGCGCAGGGTCTGAAAACTGTCAAAAGGTGAGCCGGTCAAGCCCAGACAATTTCCCCACCAAGCCAGTTCTTCCAGCAGCTCCGCGTCACTGCAGATCACTGCACCACCCACTACGTCCGAATGTCCGTTGATGTACTTGGTGGTGGAATGCAGCACGATATCGGCGCCCAGCGCTAACGGATTCTGACCGGCGGGCGACAAAAATGTATTGTCAACCACCACCAGCGCGCCCACGGCATGCGCGGCTTCGGCAATGGCTTCAATATCGGTGATACGCAACAAAGGGTTACTGGGGGTTTCAATCCAAACCATGCGGGGTTTGATGGTGGAGATTTGCTTTACCGCTGCCTCCGTTTCCCACAACGGAACCCATTGCACCTCAAACTGGGATTTACGCGCTGCGGCGCTGAGCAGTCGATGACAACCGCCGTAGCAATCGGGTGGCGCAATCAGCACATCGCCAGCCTGCAGCAACTGAGTGGCCAGATGAACCGCGGCCATACCAGATCCTGTAATAACCGCACCTGTGCCGCCTTCCGCTGCTGCCAAAGCGCCAGCCAGTTGATCACGAGTTGGATTGCCTGACCGGGTGTAATCGTACTTCCCCTTCTCAGCAAATTTTGGAAATGCAAAATTCGAACTGAGATACAAAGGCGGGATCACGGCACCATGATTATCATCACAGTTGACACCGAATCGGGTTACAACGGTTTCTTGGTTCAAATGCCCCATATCACTCACTCTTTTTCCGGATTAATAAAATCTCATTCCGGAAATTCCGCCAGGCGGGGTGAGTATGACCGGGCCCATCAGAACAGCCGCCAGGTCACTCATTTCCCAAACAACCCAAAACCTGAGCTATTCGCTGGAATTGGCACCTTTTCGAAGTGGTTAACTCCGAAGGTTGCCCCGGCATCAAAGGGCCATTCCCTCCGCCGGTCTGAATGAGTAAGTGGTGATTGTATGCGAATTTTTGCGCCGTTTGCAAGCGTGCTAAAAAAAAGCCGCATGTCAGGCATGTTGACCTAATAAGCCTGGTAGGATTTCTCCTCAACGATTTCCGCGCCCAGATGCAGGTTCAGTTCCTTCTTGACTCGCGAGCGTCGGTCATTGGTGAAATAGACATTTCTTGCCAACTCGATAAAGCGCTCCTCAAATTTCTTGCTGCGCTCTTCGTCCCGAATTGCGTCTTCGATATCCCACAGCGCTTCATTGATTTCCTTCAGTTCATCATGCAGTTGCCGAATGATTTTGTCCGCATGCACCGATTGCGCCCACGTGTCCTTGAGCAAGGCCAGTTCACGCCGCACATTAGCCAGCTTTTCTTCATCCTGGATTCGTTCCGACTTGATCTCCAGTATGGTGATCTTGTCCAGAACTTCACCGGGCGATACCGGAACCAGAATATTTTCCATTTCGTTCTCCTGATCAACTGGTCTGATTGTGGCAGAGGAATTCTTTCCAGCCAACATAGCCTTTTCTACACCCGAAATTTATAATCCCGATGGGGATCACGTTCTATGTCGGGCGGATAACTCGCTCGCTTGGCAGCATAGTACGCTGCCCTGGAATCACCTTCGGCAAGCTTGTTGTAGGTGATGTAGAGCACACGACGCGCTTGCTGGGTACGATTGGGCGCCGATCGATGCGGCGCAAAAGAATCAAAAAAAACGGCATCACCGGGCTGACAGTGCACTGCAACATACTCCTGCTCCCCCGTATCCTGATCCGATAGGGGTGCCCATTTTTCACCCAGAAGGCCTTTCTTATGCTGGCCTGGCAGCATTTCCAGGCTACCATTTTCTTCATTGGTTTCATCGATGGCTACCATGGCGGTCAGATGAATCCCGGCATACTCGTCCCAGCCCGCCTGTACATCCTGGTGCTCCTTGAAACCGTCACCACCGGGTAATTTAAAATTGATTTTGTCCTTGAATAAAACCGCTTCTTCACCAAACAGTTCCGAAACCGCCTGCCGCATTCGGCGGGCAGTAGTCAAGGTGCTGAAGCCCTCATGATAAGGAACAAAATTCTCAATACGACACAGAATTCGGCCCCCATCAACCTGACTGGTTTCAAAGTACATCATCTGCTTTCCAGGCGTCTCAGGATAAGCTGCTACTTCATCCGTCCAATCGCTGATCTGCTGGATTTCCGCTGCAGAATAGAGCCGCCTGACCAGAGCATAGCCATCGCGGTGAAAGCTTTCAACCTGCTGCTGGGATAATACTTTTTGCTCAGACATATTCCTTCATCCCGCATTAAGCACTTGCTTGTACACGCCGTGCTGCCAGGCTGGCCCACAGACTCTTGCCTACAGAAATAAGGTTGTTGGTAGTCCAGTACAAGACCATACCGGCCGGGAAAGTATAAAACAGCACGAAGAATGCGAACGCCAGCAGGATCATGTTTCGAACCTGACGTTGACGCAAATCAGCCTGCAGGGCTAAAGGCTGGTGCAATAAAGATGCCCAAATGGACAAGCCGGTCATCACCCATGGCAGCAAATTAAAGCCAGAACCAAAAAATGGTATTTCAACCGGCATATGAAACAGCTCGTCCGGTCGAGATAAATCCTCGACCCACAAAAACGGAGTGTTCATCAGATAAATATTCTCTGCCAACATATCAAAAGCGCCAATAAATACCGGAATGACTACCGCCACCCCCAAAAGGCTTTTCAAACTGTAAAGCGGATGCACCCTTTCGGTTTTGTACAAGGCAATGATTTTGGCAGCCTGCACTTCTCCCCTGAATTCTTTCTTGATACGGGCCAATTCGGGTGCCAGCCGAGCCTCAGTGCGATTCACTTGTTGCTGCAGGGTGTCGGCGATGCGGCTGAGCGGCAACATCATGAAACCCACACACAATGACAACAGCATGATGGCCAGCCCCCAAACTGAAACAATGGACTGTATGCCGCCCAGCAAAAAAGCCAGGAATATGCATATCCAACGTAACCAGAACCACAGCCCGGCATACATCAGATTTGGCAACAGCTCATCCACAGATGCCAGCGCTGATCGTTCTACTGGCCCCAGATAGATTTGCAGGCTTGAGTTTTCTTCGGTCCCCAAACGGATCAATTTCGGATCCGGATTTGCCTCGCCGGTTTGCAAGGAATAAGCAACCGGCTGATCGGTAGTGATCAGCACAGCCCAGAAACGACTGCGAAAACCCACCCACTCTGCAGCGATTTCACCGATGTCGGTTTCATCCAGCGAAATCTGTCGAACCTTGCCAGTATCGATTGCCAGGTAACGTACCTGCTCCAGCCATTCACCGAAGCCAGTTGCTGCACGTGCACGGAAAGATTCACCGGCCTGCAAACTGACTTCACCCAACCCTTGGGTTGAGAGCTCAATACCATAGCCTTTTGCAGGAACGGTCCAGCGCAGGAAGGAATCCTCGGGGCCGTGAAAGGTCAGCACATGTTCAGCAGCTACACTTTTTTCGTTCAGCTCCCACTGTCCCTCGGGAAGGTTTGCAAAGCTCACCAATCCGGTTTCATGGGACAAAGAAATGTGGCGGGCTGAATCTAGCTCACAGCTTGGATGACAGGCAGTGACGGACAAAAGTTGCCCCTGATCGTCGAAGCCCAGTCGCAGTTGCTCAGTTGCCAATTCTACCGCCCAAGCGGGACTCGTCAGCATACTGGCAAGCAACCACAGCAACAGAGACAGGAATTTATTGGGCGGCCGCGAATTCATCGGTAGAAACGTGAGTTTTCCTGGGTCACCGACATCAATACGTCGCCGCGGACTTTCGGTTGGCTGAGAATCCGGTAATTCCAGTCACGCACTTCATACTGACCATTGGGATAAGTCACTGTAATTTGATCTGGCTCCAATACGGCGTAGTTGTAATAGCTACCAGCCAGCAACCAATCCCAGTTCTTGCCGGCGAACAGGTTGTGACCGCTGGAATAATCAGCCGGATCGTTGCGGCAACCCAGTACATTCTGCATCAGAGTCGGCACAATGTCGTAATGTGAACTGCGATGATCAAAAATCTTCGACTCTCTGCCAGGCCAGCGAATGATCAGCGGCACTTGTAGCTGGTAACGGGTATAGCCTGATCCATGATCACGTAAACCTGCGCCACTTTCATCGAACTCTTCGCCATGATCGGAGGTGATGACAATCACCGTATTGTCGGCCAGATTCAAAGTATTCAGTTGCGCCATGACGGATGCGAGCAAGCCATCCACGAATCGGGCTGAACGACGATAATTGGCAAATTCAAGGCTCAATTCCTGCTCGTTTTCAGGTTGCAAATCAGGTTCTGATTCAAGCTCTGGCGGGTATTCCTGCGCATTGGTTGAATCGAAAAACAAAAAGCCAAAAAACGGACTGGACCTATCCCTTTTCACCAGCCAGTTTTGCCAATCCTCCAACATGATCAGATCGCGTTGCCAGGCAGGTGCATCCGCGGGCTCCGTTTGCAAGCGCAAATTGGGCACGTTCGAAAAAGCCGTTCTATCCAGTGCTACTGGCCGATACATCGTGGCGCTGCTGAACAACCCAAGTTGATAATTCTGTTTTTGCAACTCATCAATCAATACCGCTGAACGCTGCATGGATTCAAAACTGCCCCAATAGCCTGGCGGCAAACCGTAGAACAGGCTGAAAACGCCCATCCGGGATGAGTTTCCTCCGCTGAAGTGCTGTAGAAACTGCTGGCCGTGCGTATTTCCATAGCGGCTAAGAAACGGCATGGTTTTTTCATCAACCATATCCCAACGCAGAGCGTCCGCCATGATCAGCAATACATTCATGGGCTTTTCGTTGTGGCACTGCAATGGCTGCAAAGGATAATTCAGAGCGCCTTTTCTGCTATCCCCCAGTTGCCTCGACAAACGCCGGGCTATCTCCCGCTCCCGGCTGACATCGGGATCAACCAGGCCCAAACCAACGAGTTGGCGCTTGGCAGTAAAGCCCTTATAAACCGGCAATTGCTGACCAACACTGGTCACCGGAACGTAATAAGCGGCATCCGCCCAGGCATGGATCAATTGCGAGCCCAGAATGGCAACGATCGCCAGCACACTGATTAGCCCACCACGACGTTTGTTTTTGGCATTGACCCAATGCCAGATCCAGCCGGCTAGCAGGGACTCAAAAAACAGGGAAATCAGCAGTATTACGCCAGCAAACACCCAACTTGAAACTCCCAGGATTTGCACGGTAAGGCCGTTGAGATGAAAGCGACTCTGTGACCACAACAGGCTGTCCAGATTTATCACTGCAATCATCAGAGCAAACAAAACAACCGCAATGAAGGTAATGAGCCGGCGAGAAGAACGCAGCAGAACTATCGGCGTCAACAGGAGAAAAAGAGGCAAAACGGCCAACAAAACGTGATGCGCTGGGAAGACCAGTAACAAATAGAGCCACGACAGGCCAGTTCCGCCAGGAGAAAAACCCTGAAAATAGCGTAAGCCCACGACAGCTAAAACCAGTGCATTGGCCAGGGCGAACCAGCCCATCCAGCGGAAAATCTGTTTGCGGCCGACGTCAGGCATGCCTGGTCCCCCGGCTTTGGCGAAGCTCGCATTGACGCTCTGCGATTCGTGCCAACTCATTCGCACCATCGGCTACGCTGTGGCCCATTCGGAACACCATTTGTTCACGCAACGCGCGCATACGATTGGTGAAATCCGCACGGCATGACAACAGATGCAGGATCTTTTCCGGAGCACGCTCCAACTCATCCAGCGCGACAATCTCGCCCACCTGGCTGCGAATGGCCGATTCCATGGGTTCGATGCCCCATTCCTGCCAGTCCGGGTTACGAATGCGTCGTGGCACGTCGATAAACAGCACCGGCTTTTCCAGGCCCAATGAATATTCCAAAGCCATGGCTGACCAATCGCTGATCAGGACATCCGAGCGAAACAAGGACTGGGTTTCGCCCATTTGCGCGATGTATTCAAAGTCCGGATTGGCTTCAAAACGCTTGCGGGTGCTTTCTATGACATCAGGCGTGAGACGATTGCTTTGATAGTGCGGTCGCATAATGACCTGGAAATTCGCCCCTAACAAAGTCTCTATCAATTCTTCTCCACACACATTGAAGATGGAAGTATCACCCCAGGTAGGCGCAATCAACACAATCGGCTGACGATTTTCTGCTGTGCAATTTCCAGCATGCATGCCAGCATCTAGGCGGAATTCCCGACCTTCGTGAAGAATCTGTTCCAGTCTCGGGTGACCATAGTCAAACAGGTGCTTGGCTGGCAGACCTTGCAGTTCCTCTCGCCTGCGTATCTCTTTAACCTGGTGCGGTCCGGTACAAAACAGGCTGTCGTAATGATCAAAGGAATTGGCGTGATCCACCATATGGGTACTGCCCATACTGTGGAACAGGTACACATAATGCACCGGGTGCACCGATCGTTTAAGCTGCAGATTGTTCAGATCCATCATGGTCAGCACAAAAACGTCCGACTGGCTCATCTGGAAAAATACCGTCAGGAAAAAACCTTCTGGCAGCCATATACCTTGGTAATTCGGGTGTTGGTAATTCAGCCCGGGGTCATTTTGGTCGGAAGTGACATAGCAGACTTTGTGCTGCAAGCGGGAATTCAGCTCTGCTATCAATCCCGAAAAGTGGTGCCAGTCCTGGCCGGTTTCCGAATAGAACACCAACTTGCGCCATTCCCGGGGCAACTTTCGAAAGCGTTTCCAGGCCTTCCATCCTGCCAGAAATGACATTGCTCAATGCCAGCTTAGTTGTCGCGCGAACTTTCTTCTGCAGGACACGAGCTTTCAGAACGCCGGAACAGATTTTTCAGCCTGTACCAATAGGTTTTGACGGCCAGCGCAATCGAAGCAAAAATTCCCACCAGCGCAGATACGATCATACTGCCGGTGCTGGGATCGAGGTAGGCATCGGCACTGGGTGTATATACCAGCAGCAATACCAAAACAGTCAAACTTGCAGTCAGGGTCTTTGGGGACATAGAAATCATGGCTGGACTCGTTTTTATGTGACGCCGGGATTTTAACACTTTTGCACGGCTCGAACGGGGACAAACGGTGCCAGGCATTTACACCGGACGATCAGGCAATTACCTCCTCGAGCGCCGCCAAAAGACGGCCCAGATCATAATCGCTGATATCACCCATGGTCGAAATCCGAAACATTTCAGCAGCCAGGGAGCCTTGCCCTGCATAAATGATGAAGCCACGCAGTTTCAATCCATCGTGCAGTTGTTCATAGCTCAAGCCAGCCGGTAGTGAGTAGGCTCGCAATACAACAGAACTGGCTCCAGCTTCCAGCATTGGAGAAATGCCCAGCCTGGCCAGACATTTCGCCACACGGTTGGCGAGGCGCAGATAACGGGCATGCCGCCCTGATTGCCCACCCGCTTGAAAAAATTCATCCAGCGCCTGATTCAGCGCCAGCAGACTGGTAACCGGTGGCGTAAACGGCGTTGACTGGCGTTGCTGATGACCTGCCCACAGGGCCAGATCCAGCGTCATACTGCGCGGTGGTTTAATTGCGTTTTCCAGTGCTTCACGACGTACGATCACCATGCAGGACCCAGGAATTCCATGCAGGCATTTATTGGCCGTTGCGGCACAAGCCACCAGGGCTGTGGACGCAAAAGGTATTTCTTCGGCGCCAAAACTGGAAACTGCGTCCAGCAGCAGGCATACCCCAGCCTTTTCACACAACTCAGCCAGTTGCTGTACCGGATTCAGCCGACCGGTGGTGGTTTCATGCTGAACTGCCAGTACATGAGTGTATTTGCCGGATTGAAGCTCTGACCCGATCCGTTCAAGGTTCCACGCATCTTTCCAAGCCATTTTGAGGGCCTGGCTGGAAATCTGATGGATGGCAGTCAAGCGGGACAGCCTTTCACCATAAACCCCATTCTCCAGCACCAGCACCTGTGCATCACCTGGCAGTAAGGAGCTGACCATGGCCTCCAGAGCTGTGGTGCCAGAACCGCCCAGCAACACCGGAACCCAGTGTTTTTCGTCCAGCGAATATACTGCATTCAGCTTGCGCCGAACCTGGTCCTGCAACTCGAAAAACTCGACTTCCCGATGGCACAAATCTCCCGCGGCCATGGCATGTCTGACACCTTCAGAGATGCTAACCGGACCTGGGTTTAACAATATGCTGCGCATGGATTTCTGTGGAAACGAACCAGTTGCTTAAAACATTCCCGCCCGGTACAACAGAACCGCGGCGCAAATTACGATATACACAGAGATGATCAACTCGCCATTACGCAGCAGGGATTGCCGGGCATTCCACTCTGCATTGGCATTGCCTTTCCAGGCCAGGCGAGTGGGGAACATGGCTGGAGTGTTAGCGCTCCATGCACGCCATTGATCTTCAAATATGCGCTCCAGTTTGGTGTCTTCATATTTGATGGCCGCGGGATAGTAGAACCAGAAAAAAAACAGAACTATCAGTACTACAATCCAATTGGAACAGGCGATGGTAAAACCAACTAAAATCAGGAAATTACCCAGGTAAAGCGGGTGTCGGACCAGCGAATATGCGCCTGTTGTAGCCAATTGTTTGTTCTTGTAGATCACACCGGCAGCATAAATACGCCACACCTGGCCTATCAACGCCAGGGCAAATCCAAGGTAAATCCGGTCTTCGCCAGCAGCTTCGGTAAATACGGCACAAACCAGCAGCAACAACAATCCCAAGCCTTGCCGAGCGATTTCATTGAATCTCAGGCTGTCAAAAAAGCCCGCAACCCCGGCGCGCTCGCCCATTTTTTCGGCTCTATTACTGACCATTTGTGTTGACTCTCCTGGGATGCTCTAAGTGCCTAAGCAAGCACGATGACTGGCAATAAATTTTTGGAAGCCTGATCAATTATGCACGGAGCGCGTTTCTGCCGCGACCTCAGTGACCAATGCTGTGAATCGGTCAGAATGTCAGTGCGCGCTCCACGGAGTTGTCACATTCAAGTGCGCCATCAACCTGCGGCATACATCAGCGGGCCTTTGATCAGGCCGCGGCAAATTGTCAGGCACACCTTTGCGTATATGCAGATGCAGGAAATCAGGTCCGTCACGACTGTCCAGCAAGCGCTTGATCTGCTCCTGCGAAACTCCTTCTTCCCAATTGCTGTAACCACAGGCACTGGCAATGGCAGCAAAGCTCAATCCTCGGCTCACCGTGGCCTGTCCGCCGGTAGAGTCGTGTACACCATTATCCAGTAACAGGTGTTGCAGATTTCGCGGGCCATAAGCACCCACCGTGGCCATGTTGCCCATACGCATCAGCGCTGCACCATCGCCATCAATCACGACGACCTGTTTGTGGGGCTGAGCCAAAGACAACCCCAGTCCAAAAGAAGAAGCGCAGCCCATGGAGCCGACCATGTACAACTGGTTCGGCCGGTCATCCAATGCAAACAGCTCGCGTCCGGTAAAGCCCGTGGTGCCAATCACCACGGAATCATCCAATGGGGTGTTTTCAATCACGGATTGCAACGCCTGTTGGCGGCTCAGCAAGTCTTTGCCTGGCGCATCGGGAATTCCCGAAAACGGCCTGGCACGAGACTTTGGTTGCCATTGGCTTTGCAACTGACTGGGTGCGACCGAGCCTTTACGCATGACGAATGCATAAGGCCTTGATGTTCTTTCCATTTGCCAGCGCGCGGCTTCCAGCATGCCGGCAACATCGTCGGCATGGCGTGGAAAATACGCCCAGGGAACTTGCAGCCTATCCAGCAAATCCCCGGTAATCTGCCCCATCAGTTCATGCTGCGGCTCGTCAGGCAAACCAGGTTCACCGCGCAGGGTGATGATCAGCAATATGGGGATGCGAAACACCCAGTTCAGCGAGCTCAAGGGGCTGATGGCATTGCCCAGGCCGGAATTCTGCATCATGGCCACGGCTGGCTGGCCACCCAATGCGGCGCCGCTGGCAGTCGCTACCGCATCGCCTTCATTGGCTGAGGAAATATAGCTCATTTCCGGATCATCGATGACGCTGTTGATAAACGGCGTCAAAAAGGAGCACGGTACACCCGCCCAGGTTTTGAACCCCATGGCCTTGGCGGGGGTGATGAAATCGGCGGCTTCAATCATGCTGGATTATTCGCAACGGAATTTGCAATCTGCAGCAGCATCACGAATGCCGTCCTTGAGAAAATTCAGCGGCGCGTTGCAGGTCTTCCAGGTTATTGATATCCATCCAGTGACCAGAAATATATTGCACCTGTGGTGCATGCTGTTGCTCAATCAACTGGTTGATCAGATCAGGTAAACCCATCTTTTCAAATCCCGCATCCCGCTTCAGCGCTTCGAGCGCGCCCAGAACCTGTTGTTTGCCCAATCCGCGGATACGCAACATGCCTATCCAACGACCATCAGGCGTCCTGCCCTGCCAGTGGGTTTCTGCACTGATCTTTTGCAGGAAGGCTTTTTGCTGGTACATGGCGCGATCATCCGACGCAGAGCAATATGCCAGGTCGTTGGTGTTGCCTTTGGCCTGATCCAGGGGGGAAGAGTCCACCACCGCCAGCAAGGGTTCATCCCAATCCAGCAGGTTGTTGAGTATGTAAGTACGGAATAACAAATCGCCGTAAAGCAGAATGGTATCGTCTCCCAGGCTTTCGATTGCCTGATACAAGGAGGCCAGCTCACCGGTTTCCTGCCAATGGAGGTTAACGATGACCTCTATGCCCTTCACATCAATGGCTTCGGCTTTATAACCAGCAACCACGATGATTTCATTGACGCCCTGGCCTTTGAACTTATCGACCAAACGCCGCAGTACTGGTTTACCCGCCACCGGAATCATGACCTTGGGCCGTTCCTTGGTCAGTTCATCCAAACCCATGCCCCGGCTGGCCGCGAGTATGAGCGCTTTCACTTCAGGCCGTGCACTACGGGCATAACGCTTCTCGGCTTCCAGCAGTTCATCAGCGCCTTGCAAGCGGAATATCTCCGACACGGTGGCCACCTGACCTTCAATCTCCAGCAAGGTCTCATCATCATGAATCTGCTTTGCGGTTGCCTGCATGGCCGAGATGGCAGAACGGATCAAGTGGTTGGCCCAGATAACCAGGCTGATATCGTATTGCCTGAAAACCTCGGTCGGTGTTGCATAATACTTGGTGGGTACAATCACCAGCGGACCCCGGTTGGCCCACTCTTTGGCAAACTGCAGGATTTCATCGGGGCGGCTCAGCTTGCTGTGCATCAAAATAGCATCAGCGCCAGCTTGCCGGTAAGCCTCGGCGCGGCGCAGCGCTTCATCCAACCCCCAGCCCGCAATAAAGGCTTCCACCCGGGCTACAATGCAGAAATCATCGTCGCGCTGCGCTTCTTTACCAGCCTGAATCTTGCCGCAGAATGTTTCAATTTCTTCCAGCGGCTGACGCTCACCCTGGATAAAGCTGTTGGTCTTGGGAAACAACTTGTCTTCTATGCAGACTCCGGCGATGTTACGAGTTTCCAATTTGGCAACCAGACGACGCATATTGTTGAAATCACCGTAGCCGGTATCCCCATCCAGCAAGATGGGAATGCTGGTGGCATCAGACATGAACTCCAGGATGTCTACCACTTGGGTCCAGCTCAGTTCATTATTGTCTCTGACGGCATGTTGTGCCGACAATGCCAAACCTGAGGCCCAGATGCCCTTGAAGCCGGCCTCTTCAACGATACGCGCGGATAAACCATTGTGCGCTTCCATAATGAATTCGGTGCTGCCTGATTGCAGCATGGCGCGCAGTTGTGAGGATTTTTTTTGCATGTTTCAACTCGTCTTTCGTTTCAGCATCCGGGAACAGGCCGGATAGCAAACTCAGAATTCAGGATAATCCTGCCTTATGGCTGGAAGGATTTGTTCTTTTGCCCGAACCACATCTTCCGGAAAGTCAATTTCGATCCACGGTAAGCCGCTGACATCCTCAAAAGCAAATGCGGCCGGATTCTCCAGCAAAAGATTCCGCAGGGCTTCTTCGTGCGGTGCATCGGCCAGTCCTTCGGCATCAAAACGTGCACATTCCCGCGCCAGACGGGCACTCATGTCGCCGGAGAGTCGGAAAAATCCAACTGATTCGCCCAAATAATCATAGACCAGCGAAGGGTCCAGTTTTTTGCGAAAATCAACCATCAAGCCGTTTTGCACCGCAATCTTGACCGGCTCATCACCTGGAACAAAATCCCTATCCAGTAGATAACAATCATGATGTGGTGAAGCCACCAGGCGCTTGAGGATTTCGGGATGATAAAGCACATCTGCATCCATCAACAGCGTGTCACTGCCCTGTTGCAAGGTTTCCTGTGCGGCCCATAAACTGATCACACTACCTTGCTGAAAACGCGGATTGAAGTGAAATGCTACTTCCGGCCGCGAAAATAATTCTCCGACATGCTCAATAATCTGGTCGGCCTCATAGCCCACTACCAGGTCAACGCGCCCTATACGCAACTCCTGCAGCAAATCCAGATGACGTGCCAACAGACTGCGTCCACCGACCTCCAACAAGCACTTGGGACGTCCTTGCGGGTTGTGTTCTGCCAGGCGGCTGCCCCGACCGGCGGCTAGAATGATTGCGTACATTGAAAGCCTTTCTATTTCCCAAAATTAAGTGGATTGTCCCGGTCCGTGCCGGGCATGTACTGCGAATGACGGTCCAGATTGGTCAGTTGGTAAACCAGGCCCAACCAGTTGTTGAACACGGCTTTGGCAGTATCACCCCAGGTATTGTCCAGCAAAGGCTCAACTTCAGTCTCAAGTATTACGGGCACAGAGCCACCGCGCGAAACAGCTTGCCTGGTCATCTCAATAAAAGGCGCTGCCCTGGCCTGCGCTTCTACAGAGAGGTAGTTCTCAGGAAAGGGCGGTGGCTGTTCCAGTTCACCATTCACGTAGCGCAAGGCCTCCCGTTTGTACTCTTTCAGCAAACTGTTGGCATCATATTCTGGATGGCCCTGAAAATAGACCACGCGGAAGCCATCAGCGCTCACTGCCATATGTACACCACCTTCATCGCTCTCAGCGAGAACGTGCAAACCGGCTGCTTCCAGTTGTTCCCTGGAAATATCATTAAAACGCGAATGGGGCACATCGAATCGGGTATTGATATCACGCAACAGCGGATGCTGTGCTAGGCTGATTTTGTGACTGAAAACGCCCCAACGCTTCTGCGGCATTGGCTGACGCTCTATGCCATGACGGTATTTTAAAATGGCATGGGTGGCCAGGCAGGAACACAGGACCGAAGAAACATTTTCCTCGGCCCAATCCATCACCTGGGTTAATGGGCCCCAAAACGCCTCTTTGGATAAATCCGGATTGATCACGTTGGCACCGGTAATCACCAGTGCGTCGAGCCCTTCAGACTGCAGGGTTTCAAAGTTGCAATAATTCTGCCCTATGAAGGCCTGAGCATCCGCTCCGCGAGACAACCCCGGCAGGGAGAAAGGGTAAACATAAAACTGGGCGATACGGTTGCAGTTACCTACCAGGCGAATGAACTGTCGTTCGGTGGCTTCCAGCGCCGCGTCCGGCATCATATTGAGCAAGCCAATATGCAGTTCGCGGATGTCCTGCCGCAACGCGCGATCCAGTGACAACACTTCATGCCCCTGCTCCCGCAGACGGCTGAAAGTGGGTAGATTGAGATGTTCAACTAATGGCATTGCGGAAGTGTAACCTTATCCATTCAGGCCTATCCATTCAGCCCCATCCATTGAGCAATTAAAAAAGATAAAAAAGGTAAAAAAAACGCCCGACTGGCGGGCGTTTTCTGCGTTTTTGGCTGGCCTGAAAACTGACGACCCAAGGACTGACTCTATTCAGCCGTGTCCAATGCTTTCATGGACAGGCGAATACGCCCCTGCTTGTCGACTTCAAGCACCTTGACCTTGACCATATCGCCTTCCTTAACCACATCGGTCACATTTTCCACGCGCTCGTCTGAGAGCTGAGAAATATGCACCAGGCCATCACGGCCAGGGGTCAGGGTAACAAAGGCGCCGAAGTTCATGATCTTGATGACCTTGCCTTCGAAGACCTGGCCTGGTTCGATATCGGAGGTGATCTGCTCAATGCGCTTGCGGGCAGCATCACCAGCTTCCTTGTTGACCGAGGCAATGGTAACGGTGCCGTCATCAGCGATATCGATAGTGGCGCCGGTTTCTTCAGTAATGGCACGGATGGTTACGCCGCCCTTTCCGATGATGTCGCGAATCTTGTCCGGATGAACCTTCATGGTCACCAGGCGCGGCGCGAATTCAGACATTTCGCCTCGTGGTTTGTCGATGACCTTATTCATTTCGCCCAGGATAAAACGACGACCTTCCTGCGCTTGGGCCAGGGCAATTCGCATGATCTCTTCGTTGATACCTTCGATCTTGATGTCCATCTGCAAGGCAGATATGCCATCCTGTGCACCGGCTACTTTGAAATCCATGTCGCCGAGGTGATCTTCGTCACCCAGAATGTCGGATAGAACGGCGAAGCGATCGCCTTCCTTGATCAGGCCCATGGCAATACCCGCCACTGGCTGTTTGACCGGAACACCGGCATCCATCAGCGACAGAGAGGTTCCGCAAACCGAAGCCATTGAGCTGGAGCCATTGGATTCAGTGATTTCAGACACCACGCGCAGTACGTATGGAAATTCTTGAATGGTAGGCAACACAGCCGCTACTCCACGACGGGCCAGGCGGCCGTGGCCAATTTCACGACGCTTGGGACCGCTCATGAAACCAGTCTCACCCACGGAATATGGCGGGAAGTTGTAATGCAGCATGAACGGGTCTTTGTATTCGCCATTCACGGCATCAATCATTTGTGCGTCACGTGTGGTGCCCAGGGTTGTCACCACAATGGCCTGAGTTTCACCACGAGTGAACAGCGCAGATCCATGGGCCCGGGGCATAACTCCGCATTGAACCGAAATCGGGCGTACCGTGCTCAGGTCGCGACCATCAATACGCGGGTTGCCACTCAGGATGTGCTCGCGAACCAGCGCTTTTTCCATTTTGTACAGTGCATCAGAAACGTCGCCCTTAGCCGGTGCGTTTTCATCACCCTCAACACAAAGGGCAGCAACAGTTGCATCTTTAACTGCGGAGATGGCATCGCGACGCAACATCTTGTCGGCGATTGCGTAGGCATCTTTCATACCGGCTGAAGCAGTGGCAGTAACTTTATCCAACAGATCAGAATCAACCTTGGGAGCGTCCCAGGTCCAATGCTGAACCTTTGCTTCCGCAGCCAATTCCCTGACTGCATTAACCACGGTTTGCATGGCCTGGTGGCCAAACATAACCGCACCCAGCATGACTTCTTCGGAAAGCAGCTTGGCTTCTGATTCCACCATCAACACGGCTTTTTCGGTACCGGCTACAACCAGATCCAGGTCGGATTTAAGCAGTTCAGTGGCCGTTGGATTCAGTTTGTATTCGCCACCTATGTAACCCACGCGTGCTGCACCAACTGGGCCGTTGAATGGAATACCCGACAGTGCCAGAGCAGCCGAGGTACCAATCAGGGCTGGAATATCTCCATCCACTTCAGGGTTGGATGACATCAGGGTGGCAACAATCTGCACTTCGTTCAGGAACCCCTTTGGAAACAAAGGACGAATCGGTCGATCGATCAGACGGCAGGTCAGTGTTTCTTTCTCCGTGGGCCTGCCTTCACGCTTGAAAAAGCCTCCGGGAATACGCCCTGCCGCATAGAATTTTTCCTGGTAATTAACCGTTAATGGAAAAAAACCGCGACTGGGGTCCGCGGTTTTCTGAGCAACGACAGTTACCAGCACTACGGTATCGGCCATGTTTACGATCACGGCAGCATCGGCCTGACGGGCAACCTGCCCGGTTTCGATGCTTACATTGTGGTCGCCGAATTTAAATGTCTTGGTCAGCTTCACTGGTCTCTTCCTGCTTTAAAAGGGGTTTGGGCCAAAAGACAAAACTCCAGCAGCACCGAGGTGCAGCCGGAGTCAAGCCATGCATGATGCAAGAATTAGCGACGCAGACCGAGTCGGTCGATCAAATCACGATAGCGTTGCAGATCCTTGTTCTTCAAGTAATCCAACAAGCGCCGACGCTGATTCACCATGCGCAGCAAACCGCGACGTGAATGATGATCGCCCTTATGAGCTTTGAAATGGTCTGTCAGGTGTTGAATTCTGCCTGTGAGCAAGGCGACCTGCACCTCGGGCGAACCCGTATCGCTCTCAGAACGTTTGAAATCACTGACAATATTGCTTTTTGCTTCTGCATCAAAAGACATGGTTAGTCTCCATATCTAGAGCCGCGAAGCCTTTGTAAAAACCCGGTATTTCATCAACCTGCTAACGAATCGTCACCGAATCGGAGAAGGCCTGGGTCTTTGCAAAAACTTCGAAGCCCCGGTTAAAGGTAGCCGACTATTCTAGCGGCGGTTTATCTCATAAACAAGTTTTTTCACGAACCTGTTGGTACTTCAGGCCGGATTGACACGCCTGCCGCAAATACCCGTATGGGGTGCAGCTTGCCCGGACCAAGCAGTTCACTCCGAACTTCACCCAAGCCCAGAATGCTAATGGGTGTTGCATCTTCCTTTCCATAAACTCGTACTTTACCGCTTTCAGTGTGCCTCTTCTCTGGCAAATCAACGGTATTGCCCTGCATAAACCGGCCCACTTCATCGGCCTGCAGCACTACCACCGGCCAATCCGGCAAACCCGCGTCCGCCGAAAGCAGGAATGGCTCTGACTCTCTCCGCAGCATGGCCTGTTCCAGGTCATCCAGGGTGTACATGTGATGTTTGTCGAACGGTTCGGCCCAGTTGCGACGTAAGGCTCGTAAATGCCCGCAGCAACCCAGTTTTTGGGCCAGATCCTCCGCCAAAGTGCGAATGTAAGTGCCTTTGGAGCAGACCACCGAAAACCCAAGAAAGGGCGATTGCCACGATATCAAATCCAATTGAAAGATTTCGACCTGTCTTGCCTTACGTTCAACCACGATACCTTGCCTGGCCAATTCGTAAAGCGGTTTGCCATCCTGCTTGATGGCTGAATACATGGGCGGAACCTGGTTAAGCTTGCCGCGAAACTTTGCCATGGCTGTTTCAATGGCGGCCGGACTTAGCTCCGGAACAGACAGTGTTTTCACTACTTCGCCTTCGGTGTCTCCGGTGGCTGTCGCATTTCCCAGCATAAGGGCTGCCACATAACTTTTGCGACCATCCATGATCAAACCCGCAGTTTTGGTCGCCTCACCGAGGCAGATCGGCAACATTCCAGTAGCAAAGGGATCTAGAGTACCGGTATGGCCGGCTTTGCGCGCATCAAACAAGCGCCTGACTTTCTGCAGCGCCTGATTGGAACTGAATCCTGGGGGCTTGTCCAGCAGAAAAACTCCGTGCACATCACGCCCTTTCTTGCGCGCTGACATCATTCTTCTCCGGGCTTTTCATCTCCGGGGCTATCGTCGGCCTCCCTTTCATCGGCCAACTTGTCGTCAGTTGGCGCGCTGCTATCTGCGGCAAGTGCCTCATCTATCAACTGGTCCATCTTCTGGCCTGTCTCAACTGATGCATCATGATGAAAATGCAGTTGTGGCACTGAGCGGATGCGCATTTCCTGACTCAAACGATGACGCAGGTATTTCGCTGCCCCTTTCAAAGCCTTAATGGTTTCCTGTGCCTTTTCGTCTTGAAATACAGTGATGAAGACCTTGGCATGTGCCAGATCGCGGGTAACTTCCACATCGGACAGACTGATAAAACCGATATCCGGATCCCGGACTTCCAGTTGAATCAGTTTGGCCAGCTCTCGCCGGATCTGGCCGGCAACCCGCTCGGAACGATTAAACTCTCGTGGCATCATGATTCGACCGCAATGCCTTACAGGGAACGCGCGACTTCAATACGCTCGAAGCACTCGATCTGATCGCCAGGTTGCACATCGTTATATTGCTTCACGCCGATACCGCATTCTGTGCCGGATTGGACTTCATTGGCTTCATCCTTGAACCGGCGCAGCGACTCAAGCTCACCTTCGAATATCACCACGTTGTCGCGCAATACGCGAATCGGCAAGCGACGGCGCACAACACCTTCAACCACCAGGCAACCGGCGATGGGACCCATGCGTGAAGAGCGGAACACATCTTTCACTTCGGCCAAACCAACAATTTGTTCCTTGACTTCAGTGCCCAGCAAGCCGTTGATGGCTTTAGTTACTTCGTCAATGGCATCGTAAATGACGCTGTAATAATGCAGATCCAGTTCGTTTTCCTGAATCAGCTTGCGTGCAGAGTTATCCGCCCGAACATTGAACCCGATGATGATGGCATTGGAAGCTTGCGCCAATGACACATCGGACTCGGTAATCGCACCCACGCCCGAAGAAACAATATTCACCTGCACATCGTCGTTACTCAAATTGACCAGCGACTCTCGCAACGCTTCTGCGCTGCCCTGCACATCGGCGCGTATCAACAGATTAACCGCCAACTGCTCGTCTTTACCCATGTTGTCGAACAGGTTTTGCAATTTAGCAGCCTGTTGATGCGCCAATCTCGATTCGCGCATACGATCATGGCGCTGTGCCGCAGCTTCCCTGGCTTTGCGCTCATTGATCACCGACAGCACTTCGTCACCGGCTTGCGGTGCACCAGACAAGCCCAATACAACTACCGGCATGGACGGGCCAGCCGAATCGATGGCATCACCTTTCTCGTCGAACATGGCACGAACGCGGCCGTATTCCTGTCCAGCCAGGATCATGTCGCCGCGATGCAGCGTGCCCTGTTGAACCAGCAAAGTGGCTACCGGGCCGCGGCCCTTGTCCAGGCTGGACTCAATCACCAGGCCTTTGGCGCGCGCGTCTACCACGGCTTTTAATTCAAGCACTTCTGCTTGCAGCAGAATAGCGTCCAGCAATTCATCTATACCTTCACCGGTTTTGGCCGAGACTTTGACAAAAATATCGGAACCACCCCAGTCTTCAGCAATAACTTTCTCTGCAGAAAGCTCTGATTTGACCCGTTCGATATCTGCTTCCTCGCGGTCAATCTTGTTGATCGCAACGATGATCGGCACCTCAGCAGCACGGGCATGTTGGATCGCTTCCTTGGTCTGAGGCATTACACCATCATCGGCAGCAACAACCAGGATGACAATATCGGTGGCCTTGGCGCCGCGTGCGCGCATGGAAGTAAAGGCCGCATGACCCGGAGTATCGAGGAAGGTGACGATGCCGCGAGGTGTAGCCACATGATAGGCACCAATATGCTGCGTAATACCACCCACTTCACCATCAGCTACCTTGGCTTTACGGATGTAATCCAGCAATGAAGTCTTGCCGTGATCGACATGGCCCATCACGGTAACCACTGGCGGGCGAGTGACTTGCTCACCACTAACCGTATCGTCCTCCTGTGCAATCAGATCCTGCTCCACGTCATTGGCTGTAGCGGCCGAGGCAGCGTGACCCATTTCTTCGACCACCAGAATGGCCGTGTCCTGATCCAGCGTCTGGTTGATGGTAACCATCATGCCCATGCGCATCAGAGTCTTGATCACTTCACCGGCTTTAATCGCCATAAGCTTGGCCAGATCAGCAACAGTGATCGCTTCCGGCACGGCAATTTCGCGCAATACCGGTGCGGTAGGGCGTGAAAAACCATGTTCCGTAGGGCCAGAAGTCGAGGGCTTGCTGCGTTTACCGGGTTTACGACGCCGGGCTGTTGCACCATCGGCGACGTGTAATTCTTTACGACCATATCTTGTTGCAGAGCTGGCTTTTTCCTTGTCACGACGCCATTTTTCTTCGTCAGCTTTGCGGGTCTTTTCTTCTTCGCGGCGTTTTTCTTTTTCTTCGTCTGCTCGCTGCTTGGCTTCACCACGGGTTTTTTCTTCAGCATCAAGGCGCTGCTGTTCTGCAGCATCCTTCCGTTCCTGCTCTTCCGAGGATTTACGCTCTTCTGCCTCTTTCAGCATTCGGGCTTTTTCCGTGGTCTCTTCGCGTTTGCGCTCTTCTTCGGCACGCACAGCACGACTTTCTTCCAGCAGCTTTTTCGCTTCTTCGCGGTCGGAGTATTCAACCCCCATCTGCTCTTGCACTACTTCACGCTTCACGTAAGTGCGCTTTTTGCGCACTTCAACATTAACTGTTCGTGTGGCTGCACGCGGACCACTGCCCGAAACCCGCAATTCACTGACGGTTTTTCGCTTCAGGGTAACTTTCTTTGGTGCGGTCGCATCGTTGTCTGCTTTGCCATGACTGGCCCGCAAATGCGCCAACAGTTTTTTCTTGTCTTCGTTTGAGACCGGGTCAGAACCGGTAGATGCATCCATACCGGCATGCTTGAGCTGTGCGATCAACTTGTCCACATCAATACCCAATACTTCGGCCAACTGTTCAACGGTTACTTTTGACATACCTTGCTCCTTCCTGAACCCCGGCTCTGCAACGACTTATTCTTGTTCTTCAGCGAACCAGGGCGCACGTGCCGCCATGATCAAAGCTGCAGCCGCTTCGTTATCCAGGGTTACATCAAATTCCTGGAGTTCATCTACGGACAGTTCTGCCAGGTCTTCCTGGGTACGAACACCCTTTTCAGCCAGCCTGAAAGCCAGCCGCTCGGTCATACCTTCCAGTTCAACCAGATCAGCATCCGGGCGGTTCTCATCCAGATCTTCTTCCTTGGCAATCAACTGGGTAAGCAATGCATCACGCGCACGGCGGCGGATTTCCTTGACGATGTCTTCGTCAAATTCTGCAATATCCAACAACTCTGATTCGGGCACATAGGCCACTTCTTCAATATTGCTGAAACCTTCCTGCACCAGGATATTGGCTACGTCTTCGCCCACATCCAGGCGTTCCATGAAGCGCTCCAGGATGCCTTTCGATTCCTCTTCACCTTTCTGTTCTGCCTGCTCGACCGTCAGCACATTGAGGTTCCAGCCGGTCAGTTCGGAAGCCAGGCGGACGTTTTGGCCACCGCGGCCAATGGCCTGTGACAAATTGGCTTCTTCAACAGCAATGTCCATGGTCTGCTTTTCTTCATCGACCACGATAGAAGCCACTTCGGCGGGTGCCATGGCATTGATAACGAACTGAGCAGGATTTTCGTCCCACAGGATAATGTCGATACGCTCACCTGCCAGTTCATTGGAAACGGCTTGTACGCGCGAACCGCGCATACCTACGCAGGCACCAATGGGATCAGTGCGGCGGTCATTGGAACGAACAGCAATCTTGGCACGACGGCCCGGATCACGTGCACCACCCATGATGGAGATCAACTCCTGACCGATTTCCGGCACTTCAAGTTCGAACAGGGCGATCAGGAACTCCACAATGGTGCGGCTGGCGAATAGCTGTGGCCCGCGGGCTTCTTCGCGGACTTCAAACAAATAACACCTTAAACGCTCACCAGGGCGAACCGATTCACCGGGAACCATATGACGTTGTGAGATAAATGCTTCGGCATTGCCACCGAGGTCAATATAGACATTGCCGCGCTCAACGCGCTTGACGATACCGCTGACCAACTGGTTGGTACGCTCACGATAGGCTTCCACCACCTGGGCTCTTTCGGCTTCGCGCACGCGTTGCACAATGACTTGTTTGGCGGTTTGCGCCGCAATGCGGCCGAACTCGGCGTTTTCCATTCGCGCTTCAATAAAGCCACCGACTTCGATATCAGCGTTGATGGCCCTGGCATCGGTAAAGCTGAGTTGCGCCAGCGGCTCCTCCAGTTCTGTTTCATCGTCCAGCACTTGCCAGCGACGAAAGGTTTCATATTCACCCGTTTTACGGTCTATGGTGACTCGTATGTCCAACTCTTCTTCGTTGAACTTTCGTGCGGCCGATGCCAGTGCAGCTTCCAAAGCTTCAAAAATCACGTCTTTGCTGACGCCCTTCTCATTGGAAACCGCATCTACAACCAGCAGGATTTCTTTACTCATCGCGACTCTTCTCTCTGTACAAATCCAATTCCGTCGTTTTTACCGGGATTCTTGCTCGGCAAACAAGTGCTTGTAGTCCGGTACCAGTCTTGCCTTGGCAATATTGCCAAATTCGAGTTTTACCTCGACACCATCCTGATCAATTCGAACCTGATCACTCTCGGTACCCAATATCGGACCTTTGAATTTGCGCCTACCTGAAGCGGGTGCGAACAAAGTGATATGAGCAACGGAGCCGACGAACTGATCGAAATGAGCCAGGCTGAACAAGGGTCGGTCCAGACCGGGCGAAGACACCTCGAGAACGTAGTTTCCCGGGATGGGGTCTTCTACATCCAGCCTGGAAGCTACTTCCCTGCTGACTTTTTCGCAATCCTCAACCGCAATGCCATGCTGCTGGTCAATATAGAGAACCAACACAGGGTTCTTGGGATTGCTGCTGTGCTCGAGGCCCACAAACTCGTAACCCAGGTCTTCGACCACAGGCTGTATCAAGGATGTCAGTTTCGAAACGCTCAAATCACTTCTCCGCATTCATCGCCAATGCCGGATTCCGGGCACAAAAAAAGGGCATGACAGCCCCTCGCGACAACTACAAGGTCCGGGAATCCTTCCCGGCTACACCACGACATTGGTATCCCAACCCAAACGTCGTGGCTGCATGCTTGATTATCGAATCATTGCATCTTCCTAGTGCCACAAGACAAACAACTCAAGCCCAGTAGCTATGACCAGCGCCATTGAGCTGCAGATAAAAAAGGCCCCACCGGGGCCTTTTCCAGGTTCTGGTAGCGGGGGCAGGATTCGAACCTGCGACCTTCGGCTCAAAAAGCCTTCACTACGAGCCCGACCACGTCGGGCGAATAACCCGAAGGAGGAAGTCGTTGTCTGACGAAGATTCCACCTTCAAAAAACCTGGTAGCGGGGGCAGGATTCGAACCTGCGACCTTCGGGTTATGAGCCCGACGAGCTGCCAGACTGCTCCACCCCGCATCAACAGCCGGTCATGATATAGAAGCCGGTGAGCCTTTACAAGGGGCGAACCTGATGGTTCAATGTCTCAGATTCAGACGATGAAGGCCCGCACACAAACAGCAATCAATGAACTGGAAAAAATACCCAAGCCCAGCATGAGTATGCCATTGAAGGAAAGCACCGCGCGGAAATCTGCTGGTGCGGTAATCGCGGATTCTGTTTGTGGCTCATCAAAATACATCAGCTTGACCACGCGCAAATAATAGAAAGCACCTACCACCGAAAACACCACAGCCACAATGGCCAGCCACGCAAAACCAGCTTCCATAGCGGCCTGAATGACCAACCACTTGGCAAAAAAGCCAACGAACACCGGTACCCCTGCCATGGAAAACATCACCATGGCCATAACAGCCGCAAACCAACTGTTGCGCTGATTCAGCCCGCGGAAATCATCCAGATTTTCTGCCTCCACGCCGCGCGAAGACAATAATATGACCATACCGAAGGCTGCAGATGACATCAGGGAATAGACGATCACGTAATACATCGCCGATGAATAGCCCATCGCATTACCGGGCAAAAAACCCAGCAGGATGAAGCCCATATGCGAAATGGTTGAATAAGCCAACATACGCTTGATATTGCTCTGGGCGATGGCGGCGACATTTCCCAATACGATGGACAACAGCGCCAACACCGCCAGCATTTGCTGCCAGTCGGCGTGCAATTCACCCAAGCCGGTCTGCAACAGGCGGAAAGCCATGGCAAAAGCTGCCATTTTCGGCACCGAAGAAATAAACAAGGTGACTCCAGCCGGAGCACCGTGATAAACATCCGGTATCCACATGTGGAACGGCACTACACCCAGTTTGAATGCCAGCCCAACGACCAGGAAGGCCAGTCCAAAGCCGAGGATAAGGCTCATATCACCTTGCTGACCTGCCACTGCACTGATGGTGGCCAGATCCAGGCTGCCGGTGGCGCCGTAAATCATCGACATGCCGTATAGCAGCATGCCGGATGCCATCGAACCCAACACAAAATACTTCATGGCTGCCTCTGAGCCGCGATTGGAGTCACGGTCATAAGCTACCAACGCGTAAGTGGAAAGAGCTGACAGCTCCAGGCCCAGGTAAATCATCAGCAGATTATTGGCAGAAATCAGCAACATGATGCCGAGCAATGCAAACAATGCCAGGGTGTAGAAATCAGCGCGAAACATATTGAACTGGCGCAAGAAAAACTTGGCATAAACAAACACGAAACCCAGTATCAGGTAGCTGAATAGCTTCAGCACATCAGCCATAGGGTCGCGGATAAAAGCATCATTAAAAGCGAATGCTGTTGATTGACCAACGCTGGCGTAGTCACCACGCAGAGTAATGATCGCGGCAAAAATCAGCGTCAGCATGGCCAGCATGTGGATGATGCCCTTGCGTTCCGGGCGTAGAAACAGGTCTGCAACCAGAATAAAACAGGCCATGCACAATACCCAGATTTCGGATGCAGCCAGCATTAAATTCATACTATTCGTTCCTTAATATCCAAGTGCATCACGACCTCACATGCCAGCCGCAGCAGCTTCCGCCACCGGCAGTTTTGATTGATTGATATGTACCAGCAAGTCAGCGACAGAGCTGTGCATCAAATCAACCAGTGGAGCAGGCCACAAACCAATCAGCAAAACGGCCACGGCCAGAACTCCCAGGATCAGTGCCTCGCGCCGGTTGATATCCTGCAGCTCTGCTACTTCCTTGTTGGCTACTTCACCAAAAATCACCCGTTTGACCAGCCACAGGCTGTAAGCAGCACCCAGAATCAGCGTGATTGCGGCCAGGAAGGCGTACCAGAAATTAGCCTGAAAAGCGGCCAGAATGACCATGAATTCGCCCACGAATCCGCTGGTTCCCGGCAAGCCGGCATTGGCCATGGAAAAGAACACCGCAAACATGGCGAACCAGGGCATGACGTTGGCCACGCCGCCGTAATCGCGAATCATGCGGCTGTGCATGCGGTCGTACAATACGCCCACACAGAGGAACAGTGCGCCGGAGATGAAGCCATGGGAAATCATCTGCACCATCGCCCCTTCTACACCCAGCGCTGCGCCCTTGGTATTCGGGCCATGCTGGAATATGGCAAAGGCAATGAACAAGCCGAGCGTGACAAAACCCATATGGGAAATGGACGAGTAAGCAATCAGCTTTTTCATGTCCTGTTGCACCAGCGCGACAAAGCCGATGTATACAACAGCGACCAAAGACAAGGTTATGATCAACCAATCCAGCGCCATGCTGGCATCTGGCGTGATGGGCAGGCTGAAGCGGATAAAGCCATAGCCACCAATCTTCAGCATGATGGCCGCCAAAATTACCGAACCGCCGGTAGGTGCTTCCACG